>Ga0334722_10001287_pt1 | contig 32166 bp, 21 predicted proteins | sample C3_bottom_MG_FD_207210 | JGI IMG/M metagenome (GOLD analysis project Ga0334722, IMG submission 207210) | Sediment microbial communities from Yellowstone Lake, YNP, Wyoming, USA - C3_bottom | ecosystem: Environmental > Aquatic > Freshwater > Lake > Sediment | place: USA: Wyoming | collected... | reverse complement strand
GCCCAATAATAAATACATCTAGGCTGTATTCAAAACGTCTTTTGTGCCGTAGCCGCAATTGACTTGACCTGTCTTTATCTCAAAATATATTCGGAGTGTGACTCAATCATTTATCGTCAGGGTTTAAATTCCCAAATGAAAAGATTGCTTTTGTGGTGTGAGGACAGGCCGGGCCTGATTCTGGCAGTTTCCGCCATTGTTTTTCTTTCGTTAAGTTATGGTCAGGACGGAATTAGTCTTGATTCAGCCACCTACGCTGTAACTGCCAGAAACATGGCCGAACACGGTTCGTGGTTTAATCCCGATTATACTGAATTCTACCACTCCAAATTTGCCGAACATCCACCGCTGGTAATGTGGGCACAAGGGCTGATTTTTTTGGTTATCGATCCGAATGACAGTTCCGCTCGCATTTTTGGGGCGATGTGTACAATTGGGTGTATTCTCTTGATTTATCTAATCGGCGCTTTAGTGGCCGACAAGAATTATGGATTTCTCTCTGGGCTGGTGCTGTTGTTGACATATAATTTCATGCAAATCGGAAATTCAACCATGCTCGATGTCCCCCTGACGTTTTTCATTCTGGCCGCATTGTATGGTTTGATTCAAATGTGGCAGGCAGAGGTAACCGACAAATTGTCAGCACTAACCGGTCTGGCCCTCGGCTGTGCCTGGCTGACCAAAGGTGTGGTGACTATGCCTCTATGGCTGTCGCTATTAGTGGCTGTGTTGATTTGGAAAAGAGACTGGCTGAAAAATAAAAAGTTTTGGCTAATGCTGGGACTGGCACTGGCGCTGGTAGTTCTGCATCTGGTGCTCGACCAGATTTTTGCCGATGGGCGATTTTTTCATCATTATTTCTTTGTCCAAATTGTGCGAAAGTTTGGGGCTGCGGCTGCCCATGCTGACCACGATTGGTTACAGGTAGTTCGACTATTTGCCACACTATACCTGCCTTTTGTAATCTTTTTGCCAATTGGTCTGATCTATTTAATCCGAAAAAAAATTAAAGCGATTTATCCGATATTAATTACGCTTTTGTTCTTTTTCATCTTTTATTCGATCCCGGCAGTTTTATATAACCATTATTTTGCACCCTTTTATGCTTTGTCGGCTCCGATTGTAGCGTGTTTTTTCTATCAGTTTTTGAAGCCGCATTGGATTCGTAAGTTGGCATTCGGATTCTTGATTGTATGGATAGCCGCTGCAGTAGTCGTCAAAATAACAGGAGTGCGGTTGCAGAGCATTCGAACACCCGAGATTTATTCTCTAAATGAGCAAATGAATCGGTTATTGGGAAATTCACCTACCAGATACGGACTTACTGTCGATGTGAATGGTCCGAATTGGGACTGGGTCGCCAAAGCGGCCTGGTACTGGCGTTCTGACATTCAGAATGCGGGATCGGTTGCGGATGCTGCAGCTCTAATGGACACGATTGATTTTGCCTATGTCCTGTTAGATGCTAAACAAACAGATATTAAAGACTCCCTGACTAATTACACTAAGGAAGAACTAATAACAGCGATTGAAAATGCCAATGTCACGGTACTTGTGAAGAAAAAGATGTAACTTCTATTGATAAATATTTAGAACGTGCGAAACTCTTTTGCTTTCGTCTATACCGAAGGCATTTTGATTTTGTTTTTCTTTCCAAATTTTATGGCAGTTTCATAACCGGCATCGGCGTGACGAACAATGCCAATCCCCGGATCATTCGTCAGCACTCGATTCAATCGTGCACTCATTTCTTTAGTTCCATCAGCCACAATCACCATACCGGCATGGATGGAGTTTCCCATACCCACTCCGCCGCCGTGGTGAATCGAAACCCAGCTGGCGCCTGATGCAGTATTCAAGAGTCCGTTCAAAAGCGGCCAGTCGGCGATAGCATCAGAGCCGTCTTTCATACTTTCGGTTTCGCGATTGGGCGATGCCACTGAACCGCAGTCCAGATGGTCACGGCCAATTACAATTGGTGCCGAAATCTTTCGTTTCTTGACCAAATTATTGACAATTTCGCCAAATCGGGCACGCTCTCCATAACCCAGCCAGCAGATGCGGGCGGGGAGTCCTTGAAATGGGATTTTTTCTTGTGCCAATTTTATCCAGCGCACCAATGATTTGTTTTTGGAGAACTCTTTGAGAATTACATCATCAGTCGTTTTGATATCTTTTGGATCGCCCGAAAGCGCTGCCCATCGAAACGGCCCTTTTCCTTCGCAAAATAGCGGCCGAATGTATTCGGGCACGAATCCGGGATAATCAAAAGCGTTGGCAAATCCACCAACTTGTGCTTGTCCTCTTAAATTATTGCCATAGTCAAATACGATGCTCCCTTTTTTCTGCAACTCAACCATGGCTTCGCAGTGCTTCACCATTGATTCGTAGGAGCGCTTGATATATGAATCAGGATTTTCTTTCCGCAAACTCTCTGCTTGGGCAACTGTCAATCCTTGCGGAATGTAGCCGTTCAACTCATCGTGAGCCGAAGTCTGGTCGGTCACTATATTCGGCACAATGCCGCGTTTGGCAATTTCGGGAAAAATGTCGGCACAGTTGCCGACCAACCCTATTGAGACCGGCTCGCCGGTTTTTGTGTGCTTGTTAATAAGCTTCAGCGCTTCATCAAGCGAATGCACTTTGACATCGCAGAAGCGTAGTTTAACCCGTCTATCAATACGAGCTTCATCAACTTCAACTACCAGTATCGATGCCCCCGCCATTGTGGCGGCCAGTGGTTGGGCGCCGCCCATTCCGCCCATCCCGCCGGTGAGAATCCATTTATTGCTTAAATCGCCATTAAAATGTTTGTTTCCGGCTGCTGCGAAAGTTTCGTACGTTCCCTGAATAATCCCCTGTGTGCCGATATAAATCCAGCTCCCCGCAGTCATCTGGCCGTACATTATAAGGCCCAGCTTGTCGAGTTCCCGAAACTTCTCCCACGTCGCCCATTTGGGGACTAAGTTGGAGTTGGCAATCAGCACCCGCGGGGCATAACTATGCGTGCGGAAAATTCCTACCGGTTTGCCTGACTGAACCAAAAGTGTCTCATCATTACCCAATTTCTTGAGCGATTTGACAATGTTGTGATACGCCGTCCAGTTCCGGGCCGCTTTGCCGGAGCCGCCATAAACGACCAGCTCGGCTGGTTTTTCGGCCACTTCGGAATCGAGATTATTATTGAGCATCCGCAGCGCGGCCTCTTGCGGCCACCCCTTGCAGGAAAGCTTTCTGCCGCGAGCTGCTCTGATGTTTTTTGACATTGCAACTGTATTCATAAAAGTTAATTTTGAATATAGATTGCAGGATTAAAGGAGTCAATTAAGTGAGTTTAGGGTCCGTTTACCGGGGGATGAATAAATGATTAAGTTATTTTGTGAGGTTGCAACAATTGCAACTCTTACTGTCATAGGTAGTCAAGTCCAAGCACAATCCAATGGCATCGGCATGGATTTCACTGATTCAAACTTGATAGCAATGGAGCCTTGGATGTTAGGATCACATGATTTTTTGTGCAAGGTAAGCTCTTCAGTAGATAGTGAAGGACTCGCAGATTATGAATTGGTCATTTACAAGGATTCTAATGACCATTTTGTAAAGGTGCTCAAATATGAAACCATAGACGCTTTTGTGGGATTTTCAAATGTTGATGGTCGGCTATTGGTCATCTGGATGGGAGGAAGTGCATTTCACTTTAAGGCTTATGATGTGGTGGGCCAAGAAGTGGATCTTGTTTTTGATGGCGGCTCCCACAATTTGCCAGAAATAGCTGACCTAGACAATGATGGTACTATGGAAATCCTGATTTCTGAAGGGGCTTTTTTGGAAAGCGAAGGGAAAACTTTTCAATATCCTGAAACGACCACAGTCTACAAATGGTCAGGTAGTGACTACAAAGTATTCAGGGAAATAGAGTGGAAGAATCGTTTTTGTAAATAAGCTTGTTCCCCCACTTTTTGTTGATTTAAATCGCCTGTCCCTCTTAACATTCCCCCCACTATGGCCAGAGTTCAGGAACCAGATAAAGGGAGACAAGTTGTTTCGGTAATTTACTCCTCAATGGATGCGCTCGCCGATGCGCTCAAAGCGCTCGAACGTAGATTCGGGCCGGTGCAGTACGAAACACTCGAAATAACCTGCCAAAAATCGGACATGTACCGCGAAGAAATGGGGGAAGGCCTGCTGCGCAGATTTTTTTCTTTTGAAAAAATGGTGTCGCGCGAAGATTTGGCAGACATTAAAAAAATTTGCCACAAAGTCGAACCGGATTTTGCCGACCACATTCAGGGGTATGATTTTCGCGCCGTCAATATTGATCCCGGTATTCTGACTACCTGCAATCTGGTCATGGCCTCACACCGGGAATACAACCATCGGATTTATCTCAAAGATGGCGTTTTTGCCGAAGTAGCTTTGATTTTTGCCAAAGGGGAATTCCGGCGCCTTCCCTGGACTCATCCCGATTTCTGCGACACGGAAGCCATAGACTTTTTCACCCGTGTCCGCAACAGCTTTGAACTGGCCGAATCGGTGGCTTGATCCGGAATTAGATTGCCACGTCGTCCTGATAAAATCGTGACTCCTCGCCATGACGATTATATGTGGTGTCAGGTGTCCTCACCTGACACTTTTGCATATTAGGCAAGCTGTCGGGTGGGGACACCCAACAGCAACCAGCTGTAGTTAAATCGTGAAGCGTCGTTCTTCGACAGGCTCAGCATGACGCCTCTTGCAATTTTTATTCAGAACAAACCCTGCCAAAGTCATCCTGAGCTTGTCGAAGGGCGACTTTGGTTTTGGGGCAGATGAGGGCATCTGCCGCCCACAAATTGACCAAATTAAAAACTTCCTTTTGAACTTCCCTTTAATCAGATTCCCTGCCGATATAGTCAATTAAATGACATTAATAATTGTAAAAGGTTGGAATGGATAAATTTGTAATTAAAGGCGGCCAGAAGCTCAAGGGTTCGCTCAAGGTTGAGGGCTCCAAAAACGCCGCTTTGCCGATAATTCTCGGCGCTCTTCTAATCGATAAGGGGGGAACCGTTGTACGCAATGTTCCGGCTCTTCGGGATATCTACACTTCCATCAAAGTAATGGAATATCTGGGAGCCAAAGTAATTTATGACGCCCAATCAGAGGTAATGACCATCGATGCCTCGGGATTAAACAAAGACACGGCGCCATATGACCTGATGCGCCAGATGCGGGCATCATTTTTGGTGCTTGGTCCGGTATTGGCTCGAATGGGGAAGGCCAAAATCTCACTTCCCGGCGGTTGTTCGATAGGAGCAAGGCCGGTCAATTTCCATATTACGGGCTTTCGCAGTCTCGGCGCCAAAGTCACCGAAAAAGCCGGCTATGTTATGGCTGAAGGTAAGCCTCTAATGGGAGGCTCGGTCTATTTTGATCGTCCTTCGCACACCGGCACCGAAAACATTCTTTTCGGAGCAGTTTTTGCAAAAAATAAGACATTTATAGCCAATGCCGCCTGTGACCCGGAAATTGTCGATGTCGCCAATTTTTTAAATAAAGCCGGCGCCAAAATTAGAGGCGCCGGCACGCCCAACGTGGTCATCGAACCTGTAAAAAAACTAAAAGCAATTGATTACACGGTCTCCGGCGACCGATTGGTAGCCGGAACCTATATGTTTGCAGCCGCCATAACCGGTGGAAGCCTTAAATTATCCGGGTTTAATCCCTATGACCTGACTATGGTTAACCATAAACTCATGGAAATGGGCTGCACTATAAATATCAAGAAAGACGGCCTGGATATTGCCGCTCCCAAGAGGCTGTCGCCGGTCTCCATAACGACTTTTCCCTACCCCGGTTTTCCGACTGATTTGCAGGCCTGTGCCATGGCTACAGCCACTCTGGCTTCGGGAACTTCCCATATAGTAGAGACTGTTTTTAAAGACAGGTATCTGCACGCCATGGAGCTCGGCCGATTGGGGGCAGATATCGTTGCTACCAGTGGTGAAGCGATTATAAATGGAGTCAGGAAACTACAGGGCGCTGAAGTTATGGCGCCTGATATCAGAGCCGGCGCAGCTTTGGTTGTCGGTTGTCTGGCAGCGCTGGGGAAATCGGAAGTATTGAGAATTTATCATGTCGATAGAGGGTATAACAAACTGGAGGAGAAACTTTCTTCTGTCGGCGCAGAAATCAAAAGAGTGGTAGCCTAAAATGTTCGTTTCCAGCATGATGCCTAATTCCAAATTGGTTCGCTCATAATGAAAAGATTAATCCCTATTTCAATTCTTTGCCTCTTACTTTTTGCCGGGGGGCTGTTCTCACAAGAAACCTATTTCGGCAAGAATAAAGTTAAGTACAAAGATTTTGACTGGAAATATATCCAGACCCGCCATTTCGATATCCATTTTTACGAAGATGCTTACCAGACTGCCGAATTCGCCGCTGCGGTAATGGAATCCTCGTACGCCGAAATTTCCGAAGAATTAAATTACAATCTGCAGCAGCGCTTGCCGTTGTTCATTTACAATTCGCAAAATGATCTCCAACAGACCAACATCATTTCTATATTGATTCCCGAAGGACTGCAAGGTGTCACCGAAGGCAGCAAAAAAAGAATGGTGGTGCATTTTAACGGCTCTTATGAAGATTTCCGCCATGTCATTCACCACGAATTGACCCATGGTATTGTCTACGATATGCTCTATGGGAATTTGATAACATCATTGATTTCAACCAGCCGGCTCTTCTCGCCGCCGCTCTGGTTTGCCGAAGGTTATGCCGAATACAGTTCGCGCCATGGCTGGGATGTTTTTTCGGATATGTTTGTCCGCGATGCCACTATTAATAACTATCTGGCGCCGCCCTGGGCCATGGATGGTTATGCCGTTTATAAGCAGGGTCAGGCCATGATAAAATATATCGCCGACAAATACGGAGAAAAGAAACTTGGCGAAATTCTCTATAAAGGTAAACGCTATTTCACCATGAACAAAGCTCTCAAAGAATCCATTGGAGTCGATGAGAAAGCATTCTGGGAAGAATTCCAAAAAGAAATGAAAAAGCGCTACTGGCCCGACATTGCCGCTCGCAAAGAAGTCAACGAAATCGCCAAGAAGTTAACGGACTCCCGCAAAGACGGCTCCTATTTCAATGAAAAGCCGGTGTTTTCTCCCGACGGCGAAAGAATTGCCATGTTCACCGATCGCTGGGATTATGAAGAGATTGTTATGATTGCTGCCGAGGACGGCAAAGTATTGAAAAGAATGGTGAAAGGTTCCAAATCGGCTGATTTGGAATCACTGCACGCCTATGTTTCGGGAATGTCCTTCTCGCCTGATGGCAGCAAAATGGTGTTTGTGGCCAAGTCCAAGGGAGAAGATGCTTTGATTTTTTATGATGTTGATCATAATAAAATCTATAAACATAAGAAATTCGGTTTCTACAATATTTTGTCGCCCAATTGGTCTCCGGATGGAAAGAAGATTGTCTTTACAGCTTTGCAGAAAAATAGACGTGATATTTTCGTATATAATATTGAATCCGAAAATATCGTCCAGCTTACCGATGATCGTTTTGACGACGTCAATCCCTGCTGGTACAAAGATTCGCGTAGTGTGGTTTTTTCGTCCGATCGACCGCACCCCTTGAATCCCAATCTGGACAGTCTCTACAAAGCCAATGTCTATATCCACCACAACGTGCTGATGCCGGGTGGTTTCGAGTATGGCTATTACAATCTTTTCGGTCTTAACACCGAATCAAAGGAAATAGTCCCGTTGAGAGTTGGGAATGGCCAAAATAGAAATCCGGATATCTCGCCCGACGGACATAAAGTGGCATTTATTTCCAATCGCAACGGTATTGACAACATTTACATCGCTTATTTGGATTCTTCAGATGCCGATGGCGATTTGAAAAATTACGCCGTGACCGACATTCTTACGGGCATTCAATCAATCTCCTGGTCACCGAATGGGAAGAGACTGGCATTTGAAGCATATCATCGTGGCGCCTTTGATGTGTTTGTGATGGATGATATTGTGCCGGCGGGCAACAATGGTGTGCTGGCTTCGACGGCCTTTATGAGATCCGAATATGACCTGCTGGGAAAAGATAAGACGGTTGTCGCCTTCCAAAATGACGGTGCCTTTATTCACAAAGATTCTACGGGCCAAAAGGATCTGGCAGCTCTGAATAAAGAATACGAAAAATATCCGGTCTCATCAGATTCGACAACGGCTGACACCACCGGCCCGAAACCGGCTGACTCATCTATAGTTGATTCCACCAGTGCCAAAAAAGAAGAAGAAAAAAAGAAAAAAGTAGTCACCGAAACCGGGATTCATGATGGTGATTTTGTCTATGTCGGCGATGAAAAGAAGGATCCGCTGGATACGCTGATGTTTAATGTGCCTCCGGACAGTGAAGAATTTCGTCCGCTGGGCGAGCCGACCAAATTCGATTCAATTGCGGTGCCATCGCCGGGCGAAGAATACAAAGTCAAAAAGTACAAAACTAAATTTACACCAGACTACATTGGCGGTGGCGTCGGCTATGATACCTTTTTTGGTTTAAGAGGCCAAACTTTCTTTGTCTTCTCTGATTACCTGGGCAACCATCAAATATTTCTGGCCACTAGTCTGGTCAACACAATAGATCAATCCAATATCCAGGCTTATTACCTCTACAATAAAATGCGGACAAATATCGGAGTCGGACTATTTCACACCAAGAATTTCTATCTGGATACATTTGATCATTTGTTTTCTGACAGGTTTTATGGATTTGAATTTTATGCCCGTCGGCCGTTTTCGGTTTTCAGCCGACTGGATTTCACGGTGTCGCAATATTTCATTGACCGACAATATTACGACTTCAATGACACCCGCCCCAATCGCAGCTCCAAAGTCAGCACCGGCCAGTTGTCTTGGATATTTGACAATATTGTCTGGGGTTATACCGGCCCGCTTAATGGTCGCCGTACCAGAATTGATCTGCAAGCCGGCGTAAATCTTTTTGATGCCAATGACATTGAATTCTATGCGGCCGAATTGGATTTGCGTAAATATTGGCATTTCGGTAAGAGCTATTCGTTCGCTCTGCGCACCAGCGGCGGGTTCTCGACAGGCCACACTCCCAAGCAGTATTTCCTGGGAGGCACTACCAACTGGATTGGCAACCGCACGCGGGACGCCAAAGTCTATGAAGTGGAAAATCTCTACTTTGCCGATGTCGTTACGCCTCTGCGCGGAATTCCTTATTATGACATGTCTGGGGACAGATATGCGCTCACCAATCTGGAATTCAGATATCCTCTGATTGACTATTTGGCAGTACACTTCCCCTTGTCGTTTGCGCTGTCACAGGTGCAGGGGGCCATATTTCTTGATGCCGGCTCGGCCTGGTTTGGCGGCCAATTCAAAGGAGGCACCAGCCAGGGAGGACATTCCCGTCTGCAGGACATCAAGACCGGATTTGGATTTGGGATGCGGGCCAATTTGGGGATTTTTGTACTGCGCTACGACCTAGCCTGGTCGACCAACTTCAACACTATTTCCAAGAAATCTACCAGCTATTTCTCGTTCGGCGCTGATTTCTAAAAGAAATTATCTTTTTAATTTCATCAAACCGGAAAATTTATTTTTTCTTTTTGCCGTTGGAATTGCCGGACCTATTGTTTGATGCGGAGCTTTTGCTTTTTCCCTTATCATCGCGTCCGAATCGCTCAAGAGTTAAAGCCATCTTCAATAATTTTTCGTCTGCCATGGCAAAAACCGAGCCCTGGCTGAACTTGTGATTTCTACCTCTTTTTCCGGCCGGTTGTCCAAGGAGAATTTCGATTCCTTCCTCTACGGATTTAATCGGGTAGATATGAAATTTGCCGGCTTTAACCGCTTCGGCCACATCGGAACGGAGCAGCAGTTCTTTTATATTCTGGTGCGGGATTATGACGCCTTGTTTGCCGGTCAGTCCGCGCGATTTGCAGACGTCAAAAAATCCTTCGATTTTTTCGTTTACTCCGCCAATTGGTTGAATTTCTCCCAACTGATTGACCGAGCCCGTTACCGCTATGCCCTGCGAAATGGGAATGCCGGTTAGTGCAGAGAGAATGGCAAAAATCTCCGTCGAAGAGGCCGAATCACCGTCGACACCCGAATAGGACTGTTCAAATGTCAGCGAGGCCGACATGGCCAATGGTTTATCCTGCGCAAATTGTTGCCTTAGATATCCGGTCAGAACTAAAACTCCTTTGCTGTGAATCGGGCCGGAAAGTTCTGCCTCTCTTTCAATATTAATGACACCCGCTTTACCCAGCGAAACCGAGGCAGTTATTCGAGTCGGCCGACCAAAGGAGTACTCGCCGACTCGGTAAACCGATAATCCATTGATCTGCCCGGCAACCGCACCGGTGGTGGAAACCAAGAGAGTCTTATCATCAAACATTTCCTGAATCTTGTCCTCGACCAAATCTACTCTGGATTTTCTCATTTTAATGGCGTCTACAACATCTTCTCTTGAAACGTGATGCCGTTCGCGGAGGGTGGCACAAAGGACCGATTCTCTGATGAGATCGCAGATTACGGTAAACCTTGATGTTAATTTATTGCGCTGTCCCGAAAGTCGCTGGCCGTATTCCGTGACGGTGTGCATGCCACTCAAGTCAAATGGCAGAAGCTTTTCGGCGTCAGTTATCATGCGGATAAATTCGAAATATTGGCGGGTGTTTTGCCGGTTATATTTGATGACACTGTCGAACTCCGATTTGACCTTGAAAATGTGTTTAAAGTCTTCATCCCAGCGCCACAACAAATCATATACATCGGGCTGCCCAATCAGCACAACTTTCACATCCATCGGAACCGGTTCAGGCTTAATGCCCGCACCGGCCATCATGTAAAATGGATCATAGCCGGCAATTTCGACCTCCCCATTTCGCATGGCCCTTTTTAATTGGACCCAGACACCCTGTTCCGTCAGCACGTCAACGGCACTGACCACCAAAAAGCCTCCCGATGCATTAATTATCGAGCCCGGGAAAATACGCGTAAAATCGGTGCGCCAGTAACCAAACCGGTCCACCACACGTTCCAAAGAACCAAACAGATTCTTGTAAGATGGAGATTTCTCCACGATGATGGGGACTTTCTCCACACCGGCGTTATCGAGAATCAAATTAATGGAAAACTCTTCGAATGGTTCACGTTTGCGATAAGCCGGAGCTTCCTGTTCGCCTCGCCGCGGCTGGGCTTCTCTAAATCGGTCCAGATCTGACAACAGCGCTTGTTCAACTTCGTCAAAATATACCAGGACTTTTTCATCAGGATAGCGCTTGCGCAAAAGGGATACTTTATCGGATATCAGAGGAGCAATCATGGAATAGTCAAGCTTCTCCAGCGCATCATCAAGTTTGTTTGATAGTTTTTTCGATTCCACTGCGACGACATCAAACTCCCGGCGCAGACTATCCCAGCGTCGACGCAGTTCATCCAACATCGAAGCCGAAAATTTTCCTTCTTCCGAGAGTTTCTCCAAACTCTCCAATGACTTGGGCTCTCCGTCGACCAGTGGTTGGATTTCATTGCGGGTGCCGAGTCCGGATTGGATCTGCACCATCACAAAACCGGTCTTGGTAAGCTTATCCTCGAATTCCTTGATCAATTCTTTTTGGCGGCCTTCAAATTCTCTGGAAACGCGACTGTAACGGTCTTTGTAGTCTTCCGATAAAAATATTTTCGGAACTGCTTTGCGAATTGAACTGATGAGATAGCTCATATCGCGTTTGAAACGGCGCCCTTCGCCGGCATTGAAAATCAACAGCCGCGGACGATCATCATTTTTGAAATTGTTGACGTAACAAAAATCTTTTAGCTCCGGTTTTTCTTTGTGGAGTTGCTCGGCCAATAGCTTTCTGATAGAAGTGTTGCGGCCGGTTCCGGAAGTGCCGGTGATGAAAATATTGTAACCGCGCCCTTTTACTTTGAGACCGGTCTTGATGGCTTCAATCGCTTTTTCCTGCCCGATGATTCTTGAACAGGGGGGGACATCAGCCGATGTTTTAACTCCTCTGAATACATATTTGATGCTCTGGTCGATTTCTTTGAAAGAAAGTTCGCGCGGCTGTTTCATTTTAATCGTCTTTTTTGGAGCCATAAGTATTAATCACTCAATTCAGCTTACCAAACTAACCCGTTATCACCTCAACTGCAACCTTCCACTTCGCCGCCTGATGACTTGGTTCGATCATTCATAAATTTTCGTTAATGGTGAATCCATCAATTTACGTACAAATTTTTCTCGGCTTAAAACAATAGAGTCGTGGCTGCACTTAGAGAAAGTATTACTCAAAACGTGCAATTGTAGAGAATTGAAATTCAAATTCTGACTTATGTTGGCAATTATACCTCTGGTTCCATTTTTATTGACATTTGCTTAGACAGAAAACGAGTAATTAGATGAAATATGTGCCACTTTGGCGTGACTTAGTGCCAGAGGGGCATATTTTTTATTTATCATTTTCTAAAAAAATAACAAGAAAACTCAAAAAGTGATTCAATGGCAAACAACTGGTCAGCATTAGATTACCATCCGATAAATTGCAACTCACTGGTATGCCAAGACTTAGGCGTTCTTGACAGATTCAATTTGAGAACAATATATTGTCATGCGTTGCTTTTTTGGCTTTGCGCATTGATTGGGCGGTATCGTCTAGTGGTTAGGACGGATGGTTCTCAGCCATCAAACCGGGGTTCGATCCCCCGTACCGCTAAGTCAGGAGATGGAGGACCTTTGCTTTTGGGTTTGTGTTAGGTTGGGTCCTCCATTTTTATTTTAGAATCAGACCTTTACCTTTAATCGATCAAATATGAAAGCCATTTCGAAAGCGATTTCCTTCAGATAGTCATATCTGCCCGAAGAGCCGCCGTGACCGGCACCCATGTTAGTCTTTAAAAGCAGCCAACTATCGCCTTTCTTGTGAGCGCGAAGTTTCGCAGTCCATTTGGCCGGTTCCCAGTATTGAACTCTCGGATCATTCAGTCCGGCCGTAATTAGAAGGCTGGGGTACTCCTTTGCATCCACATTATCGTAAGGAGAATAGGATTTCATGTAATTGTAGTATTGGGTGTCGTGGGGATTTCCCCATTCTTCATATTCGGTCATGGTCAGCGGAATAGTGGAATCGAGCATCGTGTTCATGACATCGACAAATGGCACGTCAGCCACGGCCACATCAAACAAGTCCGGTCTCATATTAATGACAGCGCCTATCAACAAGCCTCCCGCCGAGCCGCCGCTTATTACCAGGCGGTCTCTGGAAGTATATTTTTCATTTATCAAGTACTCGGCGCAGGTAATGAAATCATTGAAAGTATTTTTCTTGTTGAGTAGCTTGCCTTCATCATACCAATAACGTCCCATTTCGCCGCCGCCGCGAATATGAACTATGACGTAGACAAAACCGCGGTCGAGATAGCTAATGCGGTTGGATGAAAAATATGGATCGATACTGATTCCATAGGAACCGTAGCCATAAAGATAGCACGGGCTTTTCCCGTTTTTCTCGAATCCCTTTTTATAGACTACCGACATGGGAATTTGCCGTCCGTCAGCGGCTGTTGCGAAAATTCGTTCGGATTGATATTGAGTCCGGTCATACCCTTTAACTTCATATTCTTTTTTCAACTCGCGCTGGCGGGTGTTCATGTTGTAATCAAACACCGACCGGGGAGTAACCAGGGAGAAATACATAAATCTCAAAATGTCGGTGTCAAATTCAAGGTTGCCGCTGTGCGAGAAATCATAGACCGGCTCGGGGAATTCTACATAATAATCTTCTTTATTGATCAGGTTGATTATGCGGATATTGTTCAAGCCTCTTTCGCGTTCGTAAATGACCAGATGATTTTTAAATAGATCGATATCATCAATTTTTACCGAGTCGCGATGCGGAATAATTTCTTTCCAGTTGGCCTTTGCCGGTGTTTTGACCGAAGTCGTCATCAATTTGAAATTCTTGGCCCCTTCATTGGTTCTGATGTAGAATAGGCCGCCGCGATGGTCAACGTAGTATTCAACTTCATGCTGGCGCGGTTGAATAATCTTAAATTTGCCGGCAGGATTGTCAGCATCCAGATACTGTACTTCAGTCGTAGTGTTGCTTTCTAAATAAAGCAGTAAATATTTTTCGCTTCTGGTTTTGTTTAGTCCCACAAAATAAAGCTGGTTGGGTTCGGTATAAACCAGAGCATCTTTGGAAGGGGCTGTGCCTAATACATGGCGATACAATTTCTCCGGGCGTTTGGCTTCATCGAGCGTGGTATAAAACAATGTCTTACTATCGTTAGCCCATTCACCTGAATAGGAAGTATTGGGAATGACCTCCGGGTACATTTCGCCTGTAGCTAAATTCTTGAAGTACAAGTCGTAGCTTTCCGAGCCGGTGGTATCGATCGAGTAAGCTAATACTTTGTTATCCGGGCTGACTGCGTAAACCGCTATTTCACAATAATCGTGCCCCTGGGCCAGTTTGTTTACATCCAGAAGCACTTGCTCCGGAGCATCCAAGCTCCCGGCCTTGCGGCAATATATCTTGTACTGCTGGCCTTCCACGCTGCGGGTGTAATAAAAGTAGTTCCCTTTCTTGGCCGGAACATCTTCATCTGTTTCTTTGATGCGCCCTTTGAGCTCCTGGAAGATTTTTTCCTGATCCGCTTCAGTGTGCTTCATCATAGCGGCAGTGTAAGCGTTTTCTGCTTCCAGATAGGCTGTCACCTGCGAATCGCCTCTCTGACGCAGCCAATGATAATCATCTTCGCGAACGTCGCCATTGGTGGTATCATAATGAGGAATAGCTTGGGCCACGGGTGGAGCGATATTGGGGGTCTGGTTGCAGGAAACAGCAGCGAGAATTGAAAGAGCTGTTAAAAAAATCAGTCGTTTGTTCAAAACGCGTTTTAGGAAGTTTGACATAATTCCTCCAATGAATTCATCTTCAATTTGAATACGCCGGGGCGCGGCCAAAAGTTTGATGCAAAAGATTCAATTTTTGTTTTGGTCAACACAGGGAGTCAATGTAATTGAAAAGCACTCTACTGTCAGGTGGACATTTTATGGAAAAAAGTTCTGGAGCTATGTGATACGAGGGGGAGTTAGAGATACTTGATGAGAATGGCTTTGATTTGTTTTTTCTCATCGGTAGAAGTGGTGCTAGTGGCGGTTGTGGTGGTTTTGGGATTACCTTTCTTGGTGGTTCCTTCTTCCGTGGTTTCAGTGTAATTGGTGGTTTGGCCCGACTGATATTTTTCAAGCCCCAGAATAATTATGGCGTCGGCTCCTTTTTCCATGGCTTTCTTTTTCATGGCTTTTTGCATTTTTTCGGCGCTAACCAGGTCGTCAGCGGTGGCAATGAGATGACCCATTACTCTGTGCTCTCGAGTAACATCTTCCTCAGAGAAGTACATCTCTATATTGGAAGTAGGCGGATATTCGTCCCCGATATAGTCAATTTTGGTACAGCTGCCCATTATCAGAAGCAGCATCACACCAAGCAGTAAAGCATTTGAACGAGATACTTGCATAATCATTTTGTAACAAAAAAACTACTCGCCCTCAACTAAATTGGCAACAAAATTTTTTGCATCTTCAGTTATTTTCAAATAATTGCGGCAATTTGAGTAAGTGCTTCTTCGGGCAGCCTTACATCCGTTGCCTGCAGATTTTCCTCTAATTGTACTTCCTTCGATGCGCCGACAATAGCACAGCTGATTTCTTCCCGTCTCAAAATCCAAGCCAAAGCCAGCTGCGACATGGTAATGCCCAGAGATTGAGCAATTGATGCCAGTTTTTTCACTTTGGCGATATTGTTCTGGCCCAAATCAGCTTTCATCCACTCACTTTCGGCTCCACGAGTTCCGGCTGGCACTTTTTCATTGTACTTTCCAGTGAGCACTCCCTCGGCTAACGGTGACCAAACGGTCAAACCCAAGCCATGTCGCTTGCAGGCCGACAAAACGTGCGGTTCAATATGCTGGTCGAGCATGTTATAACGAGGCTGCTCCACAATCGGAGCATAGGCATTGTATTCTTTGGCTGCTGCTACAGCCCGATCAATCTGCTGCGGCTCCCACACGGAAGTCCCCCAGTAAAGGATTTTCCCCCTTTGAATCAAATCGCCCATAGCTCTAACGGTTTCCTCAATCTCCGTTTCCGGATCGGGTCGATGGCAAAAGTAGATGTCGAGATAATCGGTGCCGATGCGACCCAGGGTTTTGTCAATAGATTCCATAATATGTTTGCGGCTCAAACCTCGATCATTGATGTTTTCCGACATCGGCCAAAAAACTTTCGAGGATAATACTATATCCGAGCGTTTCAATGATTTGATGCTCTTGCCTACGACTTCTTCGGCCCGGCCCTTGGCATAAACATCTGCGATATCAATAAAATTGACCCCACCGGCGATGGCCGTGTGAATAATCTTTTCGGAATCTTTTTCTTCAACCGAACGCCCGAAGGTCAACCAGGCGCCGAGTGATATTTCGGATATCTTTAGCCCGCTTTTTCCTACCCGTCGGTATTTCATTACGCCCTTTCGAAGATATTTTGGGTTCACATTGTAATTAAATGATACGTTGATGGCAACCGGGGTTGTGAATAAATAGCCAGCCAAATGGCTGATAGATTAGCTTGAATTCGGTGACAAGTGTAATATATTCTGGGGTTTACGGGGTGTCAGGGAAACGGCGCCGGCTCAAAGATTATGCAAAATACAGGAGTAGCCATAACTCAATCGCCTTCCAACCAAGCGGCCAAATCTCCTTCCAGACAGGATGTGCACCGCATGTTCGACCGCATTGCCCGCCGTTATGATTTGCTTAACAGAATTTTATCTCTGGGCCAGGACATCGTCTGGCGGAAGAAACTGGCGGGGATTTTAAACAAAAACCAATGTCAGGATATCTTGGATTTAGCCACTGGTACCGCTGACGTTCTTTTGAGCGCTCATCGATACAATCGATCCATGCGGATTGGAGTTGGCGTTGATTTGGCGCGGGAAATGTTGCAAGTTGGTCGGCGTAAATTGGCTAAAGCCAATCTTTCAGAAAAGACCCTTTTACTAAAAGCTGATGCCTTGTCTGTGCCGGTCGCAGATAATTCATTCGATGCGATCACTATTTCTTTTGGCATTCGCAATGTGGTTGATGTGCATAAGGCATTGAAAGAAATGTGGCGCGTTCTTAAAGTTGACGGCAGAACTCTCATACTGGAGTTTGCGCTTCCTCCAAAACCTTGGCTGCGGCGAATATTTCTTATCTATCTACGCAATATCATTCCGTTTATTGGTGGCATTGTCTCCGGCAACAAACACGCTTATAGATACTTTAATGAAACCGTTGAAACTTTTTCCTATGGTGAAGAATTTGTGCAGCTGATGAAAGAGGCCGGATTCCGAGAAGTCAAGATTCACTCTTTATCGTTTGGAGTGGCCGCAATTTATGAGGGTGTCAAACGGGCCGGGGATAAATAAAGAAGAATTTTTGAATATGAACGTTACCACCGAACGAAAAAATTTCATGGATTTGCAAGAGGCCCAACGTGAGTTGGCCGAAAAAATTACGGAATGGTTTAGCTCGTTATCAACTAAATCTGCGGCTACCGAGTCTGCAATTGCCCGTGTCAGCATCGAGGTTGCATCCGGAACTTTACCCCTAAGCTGGCTAAGGTCTTCGAAGGCAGACTCGAAAAACTACTGGTCAGACAGAAGCAATGATTTTGAAATGGCCGGCGCCGGTGTGTGTCTGGCCTGGTCATCTAATAATTACCATGAAGTTGAAAAGATTATCAACGAAGCCGCAAAGTCTCTTGAAAATTGCGATGATACAATTCGAATTTATGGTGGCATAAGTTTCCCAAGTGGCGGGCGCAAACATGTCCGTTCCGACTGGTCTGCTTTCCCATCATGCCGATTCGTAATTCCTCGATTTGAGTTAATTAAAAAAAGAAATAAATGCTCACTGGTGTGTAATCTCAACAATGCTGATGTCAGTAATCTCAAATCCATTTTAGAAGAATTGAAGAATTGGGTTCTTAATGAAGCGGAAAAGTTTTTCTCCGAAGCCAGAATCTCGTCTCGAGTTGACCTACCGACTTTCGATGGCTGGTCAGGGGCTATCAATTCTATCATTGATGATTTTTCAAAAGGAAAAGTAGAAAAGATTGTTTTAGCTCGAGAGACAACTTTTGAATTTAATGAACAATACGAGGCCCTGGCGCTGCTCGAGCGACTTTCGGCTGCCACTCCCCAATGCTATCATTATTATTTTCAACCTATCAGCGGAACTGCCTTCCTGGGCGCATCGCCGGAACAGCTCTATTCTCGAAAAAATTTAGAAATTACCAGTGAAGCTCTTGCGGGCACCAGGCCTCGCGGAGAGAGTAGCGAAACCGACCAAACTCTCGGACGAGAATTGTTGAAAAATGAAAAAGAACTGCGCGAACACAAATACGTGGTTGAGAATATTAAGGCCGCGTTGGACCGACTTTGTGAAAGCTATTATTTGACCAACGCAACCGCACTGCTCAAATTGGCCCAAGTGCAGCATTTGCAAACTAAGTTTATTGGGAAACTAAAATCCAAAATCTGTGATGCTGATATCATTCGACACTTACACCCAACTTCAGCAGTAGGCGGTTATCCTTCAGCTTCGGCCCAGAGTCGCATAGCCCAGTATGAAAAATTTGATCGGGGCTGGTACGCCGGAGCAGTCGGTTGGCTGGCCAAAGATGCTGCGGAATTTGCTGTAGCCATACGTTCTGGATTGATGCGAGGAAACAAACTCAAGTTGTTTTCCGGGGCGGGGATTGTCGAAGGATCAACACCGGAAGCGGAGTGGGCGGAAATTGAAAGCAAGATTGGCAGCTTTATTAGCGCTGTGACCGACTAATGCGCGCTTCTTTTTCCCATCTAAATGAGCTCTGGGGATTTCTGGTCGTCGAAGAGCTGGTCAGGACCGGCATCACCAATTTTTGCCTTTCATCAGGCGCTCGCTCAACACCTTTGACGTTCGCAGTCTCACAACAAAAGCAGACTACGCCTGTCGTTCACTTTGACGAACGCGGCTCTGCCTTTTATGCACTCGGTCATGCCCGTGCCACAGGAAAGCCAGCAGCAGTCATTGGCACATCGGGAACAGCGGCGGCCAATTTCATGCCGGCCATTGTCGAAGCATCAGTGGGCCATATGCCGCTAATAATCTTGACAGCCGACCGGCCTCCGGAAGCTCGCCAAAGTGGCGCCAATCAGACCATTGATCAAGTCAAGTTGTTCGGAAATTATGTCCGATGGCACATGGACGTTCCCTGTCCTGATGAGAAAATTCCTCCTGAATTTGTGCTAACGACAGTCGACCAGGCCGTTTATCGCTCTCAAAAGTCTCCGGCTGGGCCGGTCCATTTGAATTTTATGTTTCGCGAGCCGCTGGCTCCTTCAAGTAAGAAACAAGCTTTTGCCATGTACTTGAAATCTGTGGCGAAGTGGATGAAAAGCAGAGCCCCGTACACGGACTATGAGCTACCGCAGACGGGAATCTCGCCTGTGGTAATTAAAGAAATCGCCAAAATAGTCTCGAAATCTAAATCCGGTCTGATTGTCGCCGGGAAGCTGCGTTCGTCAGAAGGAAAAAAAGTATTGGCGCTGGCAGAGAAAATCGGCTGGCCCGTCTTCCCGGATATTGCTTCTGGATTGAGACTCGGAGTAAAGAGTGAAATGGTGGTGCCTTATTTTGATCAGTTGTTACTGTCCGGGAAATCCAAGATTTTGAAACCTGATACAATTATGCACTTCGGCAGTCAACCGGTGTCGAAGAGGCTGCTGCAATTCCTCGATGAAGAACGCCCGGCCAATTATATCAGAATTGTCGATTGCCCGGACCGCTTAGACCCCAATCATCAAGTCACATTGCGAATTGAGATGGACATTTCAAAATCATGTGAACAAATAATTGCAGACAAATCAAAATCATCCATGAGCCCGTCGATTCGGCGACTCAAAGATTTAAATGACACTGTTGACAAGGCTCTGACAAAAATGCTGGAGTCAGAGGCCGAAGGACGCATTACCGAACCCGCTGTAATCAGATTAATCTCGCGAGATGTTCCCAGTAACGGTGCTTTGTTTTTGGCCAATAGTCTGCCCGTACGAGAAATGGATATGTTTGCTTCCGGCGACGGTAATGCGGTTCCTGTTGAGTATAATCGCGGCGCCAGCGGCATTGATGGCACTATCGCTTCGGCTATCGGATATGCCAATGGGCTCAAGACTCACGTCACACTCCTAATTGGAGATTTGGCTTTTCTTCACGATTTGAATTCTCTGGCTTTGGTGAAGCAATCAAAATATCCAGTCACAATGGTTGTTATTAATAATGATGGCGGCGGGATTTTTTCATTTTTACCGGTGGTCGAGATTGGCCGGGCTTATGAGAAGTTTTTTAGCACACCGCACGGGCTGACTTTTCAAAAGGCCGCCGAACAATTTGGAATTGTCTACTATCATCCCAGATCATTAAACGAGTTTTCCAAAAATTATAAGGAATTGCATAAATCGAAACGTTCTGCCATTGTCGAAATTACTACTAATCGAAAAGCTAACTGGCAATTGCACCAGCAAATAAGTCAAACAATTGTCAAAGCACTGGCTAAAGCCTGATTCCTATGCCATTTCATGATTCGTTCTACTATGAGTCCCACGGGGATGACAAGCGACCGGTAGCCGTTTTTTTACACGGGTTTTTGGGGAGCGGCAGCTCATGGCAAGAAATAATTGATGAGCTAAACAAAGCTTATTACTGCATCAGGATTGATTTGCCGGGTCATGGAAAATCCAAAGCGACCAGAAAATCAGAATTTTCAATGGCACATTGTGCCAAAAATGTCGTTGGTCTTTTGGCACATTTGAATTTGAAGAAATATCATCTAATCGGATATTCACTCGGTGGAAGATTGGCGCTCTTCATAGCTTTGAATTATGGTATGAAAATTGACAAATTGGTTCTGGAATCATCATCGCCGGGCTTGAAAACCAAAAAAGAAAGATTGGAGCGGAAAAAATCAGATGAATGGCTCGCTCGGGAGTTGGAAAAGGGTTCATTTAAGCAGTTTTTAGAAGAATGGTACAGCCAGCCGCTTTTTGAGTCTCTCAAAAATGACAAAAAAAGATTTCCGGCTCTTCTCAAGCAGCGCCTCAAGAATGATCCGCTGGAATTGGGCAAGTCTTTGCGGTACATGGGGACCGGCGTGCAGCCTTCACTGTGGGGAAAGTTGGAAAATCTAAGACCGCCAACGCTCTTGATAGTCGGAGAACATGACCGTAAATTTCAATTGATAGCAAGTGAGATGTCATCACAATCGAAAAAGATAACAGTTAATTGTGTCACCGGCGCCGGTCACAATGTGCATTTTGAAAAACCGGGGCAGTTTGCCTCGGTGCTGAAGAATTTTCTTAATTAGAATACGAGGATTGAACATGTCCCAAATCAGATGGCATAAATCAGGAAAATTCTCTGACATTCTTTATCACAAAGCAGAAGGTATTGCCAAGATCACGATTAATCGTCCTGAATTACGTAATGCCTTTCGGCCGCTGACGGTTTTCGAAATGTCGCAAGCATTGAGCGATGCTCGTGAAGACCAGACTATTGGTGTCGTAATTCTTACCGGTGCCGGAAACAAAGCCTTTTGCTCCGGCGGCGACCAGAAAGTGCGCGGTGACTCAGGCTACAAAGATGATAAAGGAGTGCATCGCCTAAATGTGCTCGATTTCCAGCGTCAGATGCGCACTTGTCCAAAACCCATTATTGCTATGGTGGCCGGTTACGCCATTGGCGGCGGACACGTACTGCATTTACTGTGCGATTTGACTGTTGCCGCAGACAATGCCGTGTTTGGTCAGACCGGACCGCGCGTGGGTTCATTCGACGGTGGTTATGGAGCTGGCTATCTGGCTCGAATTGTCGGACAAAAAAAGGCTCGCGAGATTTGGTATCTTTGTCGGCAATATAAGGCCCCACAAGCTTTGGAAATGGGATTGGTAAATGCAGTGGTGCCATTAAAAAAACTTGAAGAAGAAACTGTCAAATGGTGCCGGGAAATTCTGGCTAATTCACCCATGGCTATTCGCTGCTTGAAAGCAGCTTTAAATGCCGATTGCGATGGCCAGGCCGGGCTTCAGGAACTGGCCGGCCATGCGACGATGCTGTATTACATGACCGAAGAAGGTCAGGAAGGGCGCAACGCTTTTCTGGAAAAAAGAAAGCCACGTTTCTCCAAATTTCCGAAACGTCCCTGATTCGAATTAATTTGAATCTCGTGCAACAAAACGAGTCATACTCGCGGTGGCATGTCTGGTTTTTGGCCACGCGCCCCAAAACTTTGTGGGCGGCAGTGGCACCCGTAATTATCGGCACCGCCATGGCCATTGAAGCCGGCGGATTTCACTGGCCGGCTGCCCTTGCGGCCTTGTTGAGCGCGATAATGATCCAGATTGGGACCAATTATGCCAATGATTATTTTGATTTCAAACAAGGCGCCGATACTCATGAGCGACAAGGACCGCTACGAGTAACACAAGCCGGCCTGATTTCTCCTAAAGAGATGAAGCATGCCACGATCATAGCATTCTCGTTCGCATTGCTCGTTGGAATATATTTAGTAATTCGGGGCGGCTGGCCAATTATTGCAATTGGATTATTATCTATCGCCTGTGGCGTGCTGTACACGGCCGGTCCCTTTGCACTCGGCTACAAAGGGCTGGGGGATTTGTTTGTTTTGATTTTTTTCGGCCCGGCCGCAGTGGGTGGGACGTTTTATGTTCAGACCTTGCAAATCAACTGGCAAGTCATTCTGGCGGGACTGGCGCCAGGTTTAATGTCAGTGGCTATTTTAACTGTTAACAATCTGCGTGACATTCATACCGACTTCGCATCCGGGAAAAAAACGCTCGCAGTCAGATTCGGAGTAGCGTTCGCTAAAACAGAATATGTTACAGCAGTTTTCATAGCATCCATTATTCCATTCATCCTTTGGCACACCAGCAGCTCACACCCTTTGGCTTCTTTGGCGATTATCACCATGTTTACGGCCATACCGTCATTTAAGAAAGTTTTCTCATATCAAACCGGCCAGGAGCTGAATGAAGTGCTTGAGTCGACCGGGAAATTGCTGCTGTTGTATAGCCTCGTATTCTCGGCCGGGTGGCTCTGGTGAAAATATCACAATACAAATTATTTCACTATGCCATCCCGCTAAAATCACCGGTACAACTTGGCCAAACGATTCTTCAAAAGCGCGAAGGGCTAATTCTCCAAATTATAGACGAAAATGGACAGGGGGGTTTTGGAGAAATTGCCCCCCTACCGGAATTTAGCAAAGAAAGTCTGGAAGAAGCAGAGTCAGAAATAAGACGGATTTGCCGGGCTTTTTTGGGAAAGCTTTGGCCGCAGGAATTTCAAAAAGTAATTGAGCACGGTTTTCCATCAGTATGTTTCGGAATCGAAGCGTCATTTTATGACCTAAAAGCCAAAACCCGCGGTGTCAGAATCTGTGAGTTACTGAATAAATCGCCGCGCCGGAGCATTTCAGTTAATGGGCTCCTGACGGGTGATCTCGATGAGATTTTAAAAAAAGCTTTCGAATATGAGCAAAGTGGTTATAAGGCAGTAAAACTGAAAGTCGGCCAAAACGATGTCGATTACGACATAAATATGACCAAGCAGGTTCGAAAAGCCATTGGCGAAAAAGTGTTGTTAAGGCTCGACGCTAACCGCAGTTGGAATTTTGAAGATGCGCAAAAGTTTTGCAAGTCTGTTGCTGAATGCAACATTGAATATCTGGAAGAGCCGCTCGCTGATTTCAAATCTCTTGTTCCCATTCTAAATAAAGGCGCCCTGGCCGTGCCAATTGCGTTGGATGAAACCACACGCGAGATATTGCCCGAAGAATTGACCAAATTCGAACGAGTAAAAGCAATTGTCTTGAAACCAACTTTGCTGGGCCTGGAAAAATCCCTGCAGTTTGCCAGTCAGGCGCACTTCCAAGAAATAACACCCGTGATGGGGTCATCGTTTGAGTCCGGATTAGGACTATCTACAATTGTCCACATGGCGGCGGCCTTCAATACGGAAGATATTCCGGCCGGCCTTGACACTTATAGTTGGTTTGCCGATGATATTATCAAAAATTCGCTCCCTGTGAAAAACGGACAAATTAACATCGATGACTTGCCGGAATTTGAAACGGTTTTGCAATCCAGGCTGTTAAAAGAGGTGAATACTTTATGAACGAAATGAGATGCCCTCTTAGCCGCACCGCCGAGAGAATCCCTGACTTGCCGGCGATAATATCATCAAAGAGGACCATATCATTTAAAGAACTGGAGCAATTAGTCCATCGCACTGCTTCAAATTTAAAAGAAACCGGCGTTCAGAGACACTCCCTTGTAGCCATTCTCGGTAATAATAGTCTTGAGTACTGCCTTTTGATTCTGTCGACACTTCGCATTGGTGCTATTGTCTGTCCCATAAATCATCGCTGGCCTAAAGGCGCCATTCAAAATGCGCTAATCCAGACTGACTGCCACGATACGATTCTAACGGATTCGAATTCCGGTGAATCAAATCTTCAAGGAACTAAAGTGTGGAGTGCAGATAAATTAGTTCCAACCCGTGCTGAACAATCAGTCTTTCGAGCCCAGCCGGTGATACAACTGAATAATCCGGCTACAATTATTTTTACTTCAGGAACCGGTTCAGAGCCCAAAGCTGCCCTGTTGTCGTACGGCAACTATTACTATAACGCTCTTGGCGCCAATCAAAAGATTCCCTTCCATGAAGGTCACCGCTGGCTTTTGAGCCTGCCGTTATATCATGTCGGGGGACTCGGAATTCTGTTTCGAGCAATAATTGGCGGAGGAGCCATAGTTATTTCCGAAAAAGACCAATCGATTCTAGATGCGATTTCCAAATATGAAATTACTCATCTTTCATTAGTCCCCACACAACTCTATCGTTTGCTTCGAGAGCATAAATTTCGATTCGCCAATTCCAACCCGATTGTTTTAACCGGCGGCGGACCGATATCACCAGAACTTTTGGAAAAGGCCCAAACAGCCGGCTTGAAAATTTACCGAACCTACGGCTTGACTGAAATGGCTTCACAGGTCACAACCTACAAGTCTGGTAAAAAAATGCATTCCGGCAAACTACTTCGACACCGACAACTGAAAATCGCCGACACCGGCGAAATCCTGGTGAAAGGGAAAACACTCTTTCTCGGGTACACCAGAAACGGAAATACCGAATTGCCGGTTGATGTTGATGGTTGGTTTCACACCGGAGATATTGGGGAACTGGACAATAGAGGATTCCTGACTGTACACGGCCGCAAAGACAACATGATAAATTCGGGCGGTGAAAATATTCATCCGGAGGAAATTGAATCCCGATTGATGCAACTCGAATATATCGAGGAAGCCCTGGTCGTCGGAATTTCCGATGAAGAATATGGCCTGCGGCCGGCGGCTTTTGTTAGGTTTGTCGGTGGAAACCGGGTCTCCGATAAAGAAATCATTGCCGCACTTGAGATTACTTTACCGCGATATAAAATTCCCAAAATTTATCTGGACTGGCCGGAGCCTTTGACCGAAGGCACTCTGAAATTGAATCGTGCCAGGTTTCTGAAATTAGCAAATGATATGACGGTTAGTCGTTTGCGAAAAACGCCAGAAGCTGCTTCTTAAAATCTGCCGGCAACGGTGTGGTGCGGCCGCTTGTCCTATCCACCGTCACGTGTACAGTCTTAATTTGCGCCACCAACTCATCAGCATGGTCCTTAACCTGGTAGGCCAAAGCATAGGAACTATTGCCGATTTTTTCGATTTTCAATTGGATGTCAAGTTTGTCACCCGTGCGAATGGGTTTTTTGTAGTCAGCTTCGGAATGCACAATGAGCGGCAGGCAGGGGGCCTTATCAAGAAAATACCTGATTGAAAAACCTATCGATTCCATGAAAGCCTCGTAAGTCGTGTGAGCCATTCTGTAAAAATTGGCAAAATAAATGACTCCGGCCGCATCGGTGTCGTGAACTTGTGCAGTTAATTGGTGACTAAATGTCATGGCTTATCATTTCGATCCTTAAGTCCGTTATGATTCCAAAATACGACTAGTGAATGGTGAATCTACCAAATCCCAACTCGCCTCGCAAAAGATAATTCAGCAATCGATTTATGGTAAATTAAGAGACACCCGGCAGGGGTCATTGAAAATGAATCGGATTTTCATTTATATTATCTTTCAGTTACATTCTTAATGTGATTCATTATAATTCAATTTAATAAAACTCGATGAAAGGATAAATATTGTGATGATGATTCCCCAAAAAGTAGCTGACCGCTTAAACGAACAGGTCAATCATGAATACTTTGCCTCCTGGACCTACACTGCCATGGCCTGGGCGTTAGAACGAATGAACCTCAAGGCCTTTGCCAAATGGTTTTTTATTCAGGTAAAAGAAGAAATTGGGCATGCCGAGAAAATAGCTAACTACATTATCGATCAAGGCGGCACCGTTAAATTGAAAGCCCTGGCCGAACCCAAATCTGATTACAAATCAGTCGAAGAAATCCTGCAGACCGCCTTGGATTATGAGAAAAAAGTGACTAAACAAGTGCACGAAATCCTGGCTTTGGCCCGCAGCGAAAACGACCCCGCCACCGAAAATTTCATTGCCTGGAAAGTGGCTGAACAAGTTGAGGAAGTTTCCAGCGTGGAATACCTGCTTGCCATCGTAAAAACCACGTCTACACCCAAAGAACTGTTTATGATAGAGGGGAAAATTGCCAAAATTGTAGCGGCCAGAGGCGAGAAGTAGAAACTGGCTACAAGGCCAATCCCTTGAAATACCTTGACATAGGCCAATTGTAGACTAAATTATACTTGCAATACTTGCCGGCGACATTGGCAACACGCTTTCGCTTTCTTGAGAAAGAATTTTTGAAAAAATGATGCTTCTTTCTGCTTTCTACTTGGAATTCCGGAAAGAGAATTGTTTTCTAAAAAATGTCAGTAATTCTGTGTTCCGCAATTCCAAGAGGTAGACCATGTCACGCAAAGCTTATTCACTTGCCCTCGCGGCACTTTTATTAGTTGCCAGTTCATCCCGGGCACAAATCAGCGCCGGCGGCAAACCTGTAAGCTTCACTCTGCTTGCCCGAGGTGATATTCAAACAGCCACCATGCCTGCGGTCGACGTTGCCGCCTATTTGGCAGAAGACCAGAAGGAAATGAGCAAAGAAGTCCCGTTCCGGTTTGGAGCTCCCCTTGACGTCAACTATGACCTTAATAACAGCGGCACTTGGGAGACGCTCAATGATGGCACCAAACTGTGGCAGTTCAAAATTGTCTCGACCGGAGCCTATTCCATAAACTTGCTTTATGATGATTTCTGGCTCCCCGAAGGGGGACGTTTTTTTCTCTATAATCCCGACCGAAGTTCCATATTAGGAGCATTCACTTCAGCTAATAACAAAGATTATCACAGCTTTTCAACCGCACCAACTAAAGGCGATGTAGTTATTCTGGAATACAACCAGCCGGCCTGGGTAAAAGAAACACCCGTTATCAAAATCTCCCGGGTGGTCCACGCCTATCGTAATATTTTTGATTACAACACCTTGAAAGATGGGCAGGACTTCGGGGGTTCCGGCTCTTGTAATAATAACGTGAATTGCCCTGTAGGCGACCCGTGGCATGACCAGATTCGTTCAGTGGCCATGATATTGACCGGTGGAGGATTTCGCCTGTGCTCCGGCTCCATGGTCAACAATGTCCGACGTGATGCCACTCCGTATTTTCTCACGGCTAACCATTGCCTCGGTGGTGAAACGACCTGGATATTCATGTGGAATTACCAAAGTCCCACCTGCGCCAATATAAATGGCCCAACTACGATGACGGTGCAAGGCTCAACTCTCAAAGCCACCTTCGCCACTTCCGACTTTGCTTTACTTCTTCTCTCTGAACAACCTCCCGATTCATATGGCGTCTACTATGAAGGTTGGTCAGCGCTCGACGTGGCTGGCGATTCATCGGTAGGTATTCACCATCCGCAAGGAGACATCAAGAAGATCTCATTTGATTTTGGGACGACTCAATTGACCGATTACCTGGGAACCACTTCCGGCACCACTCACATTCGTATCGTTAACTGGGATGACGGCACTACCGAGCCGGGCTCATCCGGTTCACCCTTGTTTAATAAGAATAAACAGGTCGTGGGGCAACTCCACGGCGGCTATGCTTCCTGCACCAGTATTACCTCCGACTGGTACGGGAGATTTGCTCGCTCCTGGCTGGGCGGTGGGAGTTCCGGCAATAGTCTAAAGCCCTGGCTGGACCCGGATAATACCGGGGCCATGACTCTGGATGGGTTTGATCCGGCTCACGCACTGGCTATCACAGTTGATTCATTTCCGAATACGGCAGATACAATTAATGATTATGAAATTCTGGCTACGATAATTACCGATACCACATTGATTAGTAACCAACTTTTGTTGCATTATACAATCAGCAGCATCAATTACCTAGATACTTTAGCGCCGACACTTAATCCAGATGAATACCACGGCTTTATACCGGCCCAGTCACCGGCAACGAGCATTAGCTACTACATCACGGCCGCCAATTATCGCGGTGATGCCGACACCAGCGAGGTCATCACTTTTCAGGTTCTCGCCTATGCTGTCAGCTTGAATCCCCCGACCAATACGGCTACCGGCGCCGTTGACGACACCGTTTTCCACTTGCTAAGTGTCACCAATAACGGCGCTTTTGCGGACAGTTATAATCTTTCCAAGTCCGGAAATTTATGGAGCACCACTTTATTAGATGCCACCGGTACATTTCCGGTAAGCAACACCGGAACTTTGTTAACCGGCCAGGCTTTTAATTTTAAAGTCCGGGTCATTGTTCCGACCAGTAACTACGGCGATGATGACCAGGTCACCGTCACGGCACAATCAACCGGAAACGGGGGGACTTCGGACAATTCTTTGCTAACGACAGTTTCCGCCGGACAAACATTGGCTATTCCATTTTTTGACGATTTTTCTTCGACTACATTTAATTCGGCATTCTGGGTGGTCAACGCCCATGCCACAATCAGTACCGGCGCTCTGGCAGAACCTTCGCCGCCATATAGTCTTAATCTTAACGGCGACCCATCTACGGCAGATACATTAATCTCACAGGCGATTGATCTTTCCGGTCAAGACAGCATCGTAGTTTCCTATTATTACGAGCGTACCGGCACCGGCAATTCCCCGGAAGCCGGCGATGATTTGTTTGTCGAGTACTACAATTCATCCGGACAATGGGTACTGCTGCAGCAGCATCTGGGTTCGGGACCGGACATGCTTACGTTTGAAAAAGTTTCTGTTCTATTGGGCAACGATGCCTACCATTCCGCTTTCAGGATCAGAGTGCGCAATATTGCTTCACCGGCCGGTCTCTCTGACGACTGGTTTATAGATGATTTCCGGGTCGACGGCGCTCCGGTCGCACAGGTATCTCCTGTCTCCCTAAATGCCTACTTACCCAATAATGATTCCACAGACAAAAACATTGTAATCACAAACAACGGTCGGGGAGAATTAAGCTGGAAGGCATCGATAGTCTATTTGAATAAGAGAAATAAGCTGTTCGAGGAATTGCAGGCCAAAGGTGCCGTTGAACCGGCTCATCGTGAATACCCAGACGGATTCGCTGATTATGAAGATATTAAAGGGACTGATGATCCTCGTCGGGGATTCTCCGTGGACAAAAATGCCGGTGGCCCGGATGCTTTCGGATATGTCTGGGTTGATTCCGATGAGCCCGGCGGCCCGGCTTTTAGTTGGGTCGATGTGTCCGGCTCTGGAACTGACATTGTCGGAGATTTAAACGATGATAACTTTGGCGGGCCTTATAATGTTGGGTTTAACTTTCCCTTTTATGGCAATAACTACAGCCAGCTTTATATCGGCTCCAATGGCATCATCGGGTTTGCCACAGACTCTATGTTTTCCAGGTTCAAAACCAGCATTCCGGATGGGCATACTCCGGATAATATGCTGGCCTGGATGTGGTATGACTTGAATCCTGATGACGCTCAAAACCCCGGTGCTCATGTTTATGTAGGTAATTCCGGCGGCAACTGCGTCATTCAATTTGTAAATTATCCGGAATACGATGGCAGTGCCACGGTCGGAAATGTCATTACGGCGGAAGTTATTTTATATCCCAACGGCGACATTCAATACCAATATCAAACCGTCGGGGCCGGATTCAGCGTCGAAAATTCCTCTATTGGAATTGAGAATGCGGACGGTTCGGACGGACTCCAAGTGGCTTATCTGACGCCCTATGTAAAGAACAACCTGGCAGTAAAATTCAGTACTCCTTACCAATGGGTGGGGCTGAATATAGGCGCCGGTGCCTTGCTGGCGGGAGAACGTGACACGGTTATTGCTAAATTCAAATCCGGAGATTTGGCTGATGGCACTTTTGATGCCAATATTGTAATCAACAACACTGATCCCAACGGCACGCGCAACCCTTGGACGATTCCGGCGCATTTGACTGTTTCTGATACCCCGCCTTTTGTTTGCGGCGACTTTGATGGCAATGGAATTTTGCAAAACATCATTGATTTGACCTACTGGGTGGATTTCGTGTTTCGAGGTGGCCCGCCTTCGCCGGACCTGCGAGCAGCCGATCTCGACGGCAATGGAACCATTCAGAATATTGTTGAATTGACTTATATGGTTGACTACATTTTTAGGGGCGGTCCGCCCCCTCAATGCCAATAGGAGATGGCTAAGCTTTGTCTAAAAAAGCTGCAACAGTAATAATTGTTCTATTGTTTGCCTTTTCACCTCTGGCTAAAGCCGACGAAATATATTTTCGCTTTGCCGTTAAAGAGCGCAAAGAACTGGACCAGATAACTCGCATCACTTCCATCGACAATTTCCGCAACGACACCGTCTATGCCATAGGTACTCCGACTCAAGTTGAAAAAATCAAATCAATTGGCTACGAAATTGAGATCATGCCTAACCCCAATAAGTTGGGTGCAGACATAAAAATGGCCCAGAGCACCCGCGACATGGCCGCCTGGGACTCCTACCCAACCTATACCGCCTATGTGCAAATGATGCAGGATTTTCAGACAAACTATCCCTCCATTTGTCGAACGGTTAATATTGGAAGTTCGGTGCTAGGACGCGATCTCTTATATGTCAAGATTTCAGATAATGTCGATTCCCAGGAGGCTGAACCGGAAGTTATGTACACTGGTACGATGCACGGCGATGAGACAACAGGCTATATATTGTTGCTGCGCCCAATCGATTCGATTCTCACGGCCTATGGAACTGATCCACAGATTACGGATATGGTCAATGGCATGGAAATTTGGATAAATCCTTTAGCCAATCCTGATGGCACTTATCATGGCGGCAATAATACCGTCAGCGGCGCCATTCGTTATAATGCCAACTCGGCAGATTTAAACAGAAATTTCCCGGATCCCGGCCATGGCGCTCACCCGGACGGCAATGTCTGGCAACCGGAGACCATCGCCATGATGAATGTTGCCGCCCAGCAAAACTGGATTATTTCGGCTAATTTTCATGGCGGCGCTGAAGTCGTAAATTACCCCTGGGATAATTGGGTGCGTCGGCATCCTGATGACGCCTGGTACCAGGGTGTTTGCCACCAATATGCTGAATCCTGTCAGGCTCACGCTCCCGCCGGGTATATGAACGATTTAAATGACGGCATTACTGATGGCTATGATTGGTATCCGGTCTATGGCGGTCGGCAGGACTTTATGAACTATTGGCAGGGCTGTCGTGAAGTTACCATCGAATTATCCAGCGTCAAACTTCTGTCAGCCAGTTTACTACCCGCTCATTGGGGCTATAACCGCGTGTCATTTTTTCAATGGCTGCGACAAGTCAATTATGGCATCCATGGTCTTGTTACCGATTCTTCTACAGGATTACCGGTTTTTGCGACTATTTCAGTGATTGGCCATGATGCCGATAGTTCCGAAGTTTACACTGACCCCGATGTTGGTGATTACTATCGCATG
>Ga0334722_10001286_pt1 | contig 32201 bp, 33 predicted proteins | sample C3_bottom_MG_FD_207210 | JGI IMG/M metagenome (GOLD analysis project Ga0334722, IMG submission 207210) | Sediment microbial communities from Yellowstone Lake, YNP, Wyoming, USA - C3_bottom | ecosystem: Environmental > Aquatic > Freshwater > Lake > Sediment | place: USA: Wyoming | collected... | reverse complement strand
TACCGTCGTTTATCTGCTGCTGTTCTGATCCAAATGCATGACCCGTTGAGGAGGATATGACAAAAATTAGAAACAACTATCATAGGTGCTTGACAGGTTTAATACATATCAGCTTGGTGTACGGTCTTTTTTACGGGGCCGTCATTTTTGTGGTATTATCCATATATTTTCCGGAGGATGGATGATAAAGCTGATTATGTTTGACCTCGACGGAACGCTGGTCGATTCAGGCATTGACATAACGAATGCGCTCAATCATGCCTTGTTTCCGTACGGGTTTCCGGAGCTGACGAAGGGGCAGACGATCAGCCTTGTCGGCGAGGGCGTGACCCGGCTGATAGAGAAGGTAGTCGGCAGTGATGACCGGCCCAGACGTGATGCGGTGCTGCAGCGCTTTATCGATTACTATGCAGAGCACCTGACGGATGCGACCCGTCCGTATCCCGGGGTTGTCCGGACGATCGCAAAACTCTCTGACCGCCGGAAGGCGGTCATCTCGAACAAGATGGAGTCCCTGTCAAGACGGTTGCTAGCCGACCTCGGATTGCTGGGATATCTCGATATCGTCCTGGGAGGCGACAGCATTGATGAAAAAAAACCTTCGCCGCTGCCCCTTTTCCATGTCATGAACCTGGTGAATGCTGCTCCTGAGGAGTCGGTGATTGTGGGTGACAGCAGTTTAGATATCGAGGCGGGGAAGGCGGCAGGGGTTACGACGGTGGCCGTTTCATACGGGTTCAGGGCGGTGGAGACTTTACGGGATGCTGATTTTATCATTGATGCAATGGAAGAGCTGCCGGCTCTTCTGGAGCGGCTTGATGCCGCGGTGAGGTGATTGTGGAGACAACGCTTGACTGGATTTGCGACATAAAACTGTACCAGCGCAAAGATGGATATCGCTTTTCGGTTGATGCACTTCTGCTGTATGCCTTTGTGAATATGAAGCACGTCAGCCATGCGGTCGATCTCGGCACGGGATCGGGGGTTATCGGTCTTTTGATTGCAAAGAAGTACCCGAAGGCAACGGTGCTGCTGGTGGAGCTCCAGGAATCGCTCTACCGGCTTGCCGCAAAGAATATCAGCCTGAACAGCCTTGAGGACAGGGTGTCTCTGATGAACGCTGATATACGTGACCTGCGCAGTATACTCGGACCCCATACCTGTGATCTCGTTGTTTCGAATCCGCCTTTCAGAAAACCGGCAACCGGCCGGTTGAGCACTGGCGAGGAAAAAGCGATAGCCAGGCATGAATTGAAGATAAACCTCCCGGAGCTTGCGGCTTCTGCTTCGCATCTCCTGAGAGGGAAGGGCCGTTTTTTCATGATCTTTCACCCCGACCGCCTTCTTGAGGTCCTCGATGCCTTACGGCTTCACAGCCTCGAACCCAAAAGGCTGCGGTTTGTCCATAATGATGCCGGCTCGGTATCCAAGATATTCATGATTGAGGCGGTGAAGGACGGCAAGCCCGGATTAAAGCTGGACAAGCCACTGTTTCTCTACGAACAAAAAGGGGTTGATGAAAAGGGCAATGGCGGCACTTATACCGAGGAAGTCAGAAAGATGTATGGGGACCGGTAGTAGTGTAAGGCAGCTCGGAATGATATGACAACAACATGTTACTGTTCCCAATGAAGATTTATTGCAGCAAATCCTGCTTCAATGTCCGCAAACAGCCTTCCTGAACGTGTTGTAATCAGGGACCTTGCCGGACTTGCATGTCTCTATGCACGCCCTGCCGAAAGCCTCGTCATCGAATGCCGGGTTCTGTGAGACAGCAGTCAGACGCCTTATTGCATAGAGGCCGAAGGAATCGAGCGGATCCGTGCATCGCGGGTCATTTCTCCCGGCAATAATACAGCTTCCATCCTCTCCATCCATCGCATACTTGTATAGCCATTCACAATCTTCTTCCGGAAATGACTTTGTCTCCTCCACGGTGTACTGAAAAATGAGCCTCTTCCCGTCAAAAACGGCTGTCTTCCTCTTATTGCTGTCATAGCCAAGGTCCACCAGGATCTTCCTGTTTCTGACCGAGGTCCGCGCTGTCCCGCCTTTTGATGCGAATTCCTTGTCAGTAACCACCGTTGCAGGTTTCCCCTTCTCCAGGACCAGGAACGAAAGGTTATCGGAACAGGCCGTACCCCCGCAGTTGGTACTGAAAAGGACTATGTCCTTTTTGCCCAGGGAAAATTTATTTTTCAGGTCGATAACATCATATTCAGTCCTGAACACTGTCTTGCCCCTGACATTTATCACATGGACATAATCGGTTTCGGGGTGCGGGAAATCGGTTTCTACGATGCCGAACCGGGTCTGTATAAGGTCGGACGAGAGCGCCGGCGATATCATCGTTGCAACCACGGCGATCGAGAGTATGGGCAACCTGAATTTCAGCAAAAAGAGCAGCCCTTTCCCTCTATAGCCTTTTAAGTGATCATAAAGTTTTCTGCCTGACATCACGCAATTTTATCACTTTCTGATGCTTTTAGCTTAAAAAGCGGGGGGCCGGCCGTCATGGTCATTTTGATTGCAGAGGAAGCAGGTGAGCCCAAGAGAGAGGATCACTCTGCTGTGAATTTCAGATTTTTGACGATGAGATTCTTGAATGCTGATTTTTTGCTGCCCATTCTTCAAAGAGTTTCCTGATGGTTTTGTTCAAAACAGGGTGTATCTTGTCAGGGGCTATTTCAGAGAGCGGCCCAAGAACAAAATCCCGTTCGTGCAACAGCGGATGCGGTATGACAAGGTTTTCGGTTTCGATCCTCAGGTCATCGTACATCAGGATATCGAGATCAATAATGCGCGGACCCCATTTGACGGTGCGGTTCCGGCCCATCTTGGTTTCGATCCTCATCAGCAGGGAAAGAAGCTGCTGCGGCAGAAGTTCGGTTTCGACCTCTGCCGCCATATTGATAAAATGCGGCTGGCCTGTCATCCCCCATGGCTCTGTCTCTATCAGCGAAGACTGCCGGACTACAGTGATCCCGTTCTCCCCGTCTTTGTTCAGCAGCCTGATCGCTTCGCGGCAGTTCTTCTCCCTATTGCCAAGGTTCGAGCCTATGCCAATATAAGCTACAGACATGCATTTAGCCATGTATTATTATTTGTCATTCCAGCTTGCCTGCCTGCCGGTAGGCAGGTCTGGAATCTTTCAGAAGGATTGCGGACAAGCCGCAATGACAGAACAAACCACATATCGGGTAAAGACCTCTGCGATGTCTTCCAAAACTACAGGATCTTTCTGATCCGTTCGACTGCCTCTTTCATCCTCTCAGCAGACACGGTCAAGGCAAACCGCACATACCCTTCGCCAGGGGCGCCGAATCCGTTGCCGGGGGTCCCGAGCACGCCTGCCTTCTCGAGCATATGCGCCACAAAGCCTGATGAGTCATATCCCTTCGGCACCCTGGCCCAGAGGTAAAAGCTTGCCTCGGGTTTTGTCACTGCCATGCCGAGGCCGATGAGACCATTATAGAGGACGTCCCGCCGCTCCTGGTAGACCTGTCTGATGCCCGACAGGACCTTCTCGTCAGTCTCCAGCGCAACGATCGAGGCCTCCTGCACGGCCTGAAAAACACCGGAGTCGAGGTTTGACTTGATCTTGCCGAGGCCTGCGATCACCTTGCTGTTGCCAACCGCAAAACCTATCCGCCAGCCGGTCATGTTATAGGTCTTCGAAAGCGAGTGGAATTCTATACCAACCTCTTTTGCCCCGTCGATCTCCATGAAGCTCAGGGGTTTTTTCCCGTCGTAATAGACCTCACTGTACGCTGCGTCATGACAGACGATGATATTATATTTTAATGCTATCCTGATGACCTCTTCATAAAACTCGCGCGGGGCGCAGGCCGAGGTCGGGTTATTCGGATAATTGATGAACATCAGTCGGGCTCTTTTGAGGATGTCTTCAGGTATTGCGCTGAAGTCGGGCAGAAAATGATGGTCCTCGGTCAGCGGCATGATATAGCTTTCGCCGCCGGCAAAGAGCGTGCTGACCGGGTATACCGGGTATCCCGGAGAAGGCACCAGCACAACATCGCCGGGTTCAACAAAGGCCAGGGGGATATGCCCGATGCCTTCCTTCGACCCGATCAGGGAAAGGACCTCTGTCTTTGGATCGAGATCAACACTGAACCGTTTTTTATACCACGCAGATACTGCCTCCCGGAACGAAAGCATGCCTTCGTAGGAAGGATAACGGTGATGTTCGGACTTCTCTACGGCGAGCTTCATTGCATTGACAATGTGAACCGGCGTCGGCAGGTCAGGGTCGCCGATGCTCATATCGATGACGTCTACGCCTTTTGCCTTTGCCTCCTGCTTCATTTTGTCGATCGTAGCGAAGAGGTAGGGAGGAAGACTCTTTACGCGCGATGCCATTTCTACGGAAATCTCAGGTTTCAACGGTACCTCCGGGTATTTTTTTCCTTCTATTATATCCGAACACTGCTCAATTGTGGAAGGCCGTGGCTGTTGTCCGGATGCTTTGCTGAAAGCATAATATTTTTACTTTGACAAAAAAGGTAGTTTGCTTTTTAATTAAGGGAGACCCAAAAACAGACAATGAAGATACAATGAGCAGACAGAACTGGGAAGGCTACTTTGAAGCGGTCAGAGAGCAGGATTGGCGCGCGGCGCTGGATATCCTGAATCACATCGCTGCGGCCGAAAATAACAATCCCCTTGTCTATCTCCGGCTCGGGGATGTCTGTCAGCGTCTGGGCGATACGAACGGTGCGGTGAAGGCCTATCACCGCGCTGCGCATATCCAGACCCTCGCGGGATTTCAACATAAGGCGCTTGCCCTGTACAAGATCATTCTCAGGATCAGGCCGGACGACGCCGATGCCCTCAGCAGGTCCGCGGCGCTGGTGAAAGAACTCGAAATTCCCAGGGCCACGCACCTTCAGCAGCCACCGGGCATCGGACATCAGAATATGCAGAAAGAAGAAATGTCTGCGCCTGAAGCTGTTTCATCTCCGAAGGGCAGTTCTGTAGAACCGGATGACGCGGTCATCGGGGGAACCGGCATCGCGTCGATCGACGGGCTTTCTTCTATCCCCGACGAGGGTCTCCAAAAGACGCTTGCTGACCTGATGATCCCGCTATCAGAGCGGCAATATACCGGCTCGGGCGTCCCTGAGCTTTTTGACGGGATGTCTGAAGACGAGATCAACTCTCTTCTTGCCGGGTTTGAGATGACATTATATCCCGACGGGGCGGTCGTCATTGAAGAGGGCGATTCAGGAGATTCCCTCTTCATGATCAAATCGGGTGCCGCCCGGGTTGTTGCCCATATGTTCGGCAGAGAGATAGAGCTTGCGCGGCTGGGGGAAGGGGACCTGTTCGGCGAGGTGGCCTTTCTTACCGGGAGGCCCCGGACTGCCTCGGTCATTGCTGTCGGTCCACTGGAGGCTTATGAAATTAATCGTCTTGAGGTTGAACAGCTGATTGAACGGAATCCTGAGGTTATGTCGCGGCTTGAGGGTTTTTATGAAACCCGGGTCAGGGACACCGTAAAAAAGATCCTCCCGAAATAGCTGCGCAAGCGGGGATCAGCAGCAACTTCCGGTTTTGCCTTGCCCGCTGCAGTCACAGGAAGGTTCTCCTCCGCTTATCATACTGTTGATGAGAGCGGCAGCACAGCCAACCCCTTTGTCGACGATGATCGCCCCGTAGGCGCAATTGGCGCTGCAGGCCCCGCATTCCATGCACCGGTCCCTGTCGAGGATTAGCGCTTTTTTGCTCTTAAGGCCAAAGACCCTGTGCGGACAGACCTCAAGGCACGTGCCGCAGCCAACGCACTTGTCCGGCAGAAGCTCAATGCTTGCGACGTTTGCCAGGTATTTCATAGAAGCCTCCATTCTCCCAGTTTATAGATGACCAGAAGGACTGCAGAAACAATTACTCCCAGAATGTAGAGGGGAACGGAAATCCTCAATTCCTTCTTTACGCCGGACATGCCGGTGAATGTGGTCGATCCGGTGAACTGAAGGGCGATATAGGAACTCGCCAGCGGGAAAAACAGATAGGTAAATAAACTGAGCACGGTGTCCGGCCTGCCGTGAACACTGACGAATTGAACGAAAAGAAAAACAGAGAGCATACCGACAATCCACCCCTTGATTGCAAAGGACCTGAAGGGAACCCATGGCAGCAGTACGGGTGTAAACAGGGCGCCGGCAAGGATGGATATCATGCCGAGGATGAGAAACGGCGAGCCTGCGGCGAATGCATCTTTGAAAAGAATGCCCTGAGGCTGAAGGCCAAAGACGAGAAGTATGACCAGCGCATACCAGGGAAAGTATTTCTTCAGGGCAGGGTTGATTTCCATCGGGGTGAGGATAAGCCTGTCGACGAGGGGGAATGCCACCGTCCTCATTTCCTCTGTTGGCCGGTATCCCGAGGAGATATAGGCCGCAATATCTTCCGCCCGCACAGGGCCATAATTTACCGTGAACCCCGTGGCCTTCCTGACCACATGGCCGCTGATTCCCGGAGCGCCGAGCTGAGGAACGATTATCCGCCGGTGATCGACAAGTTTGTCCAGTTTCGCCGCTGCAATGCGTTTGATTAATTCATCGGTGCCGAAGGTGCCTTTACCCGCAGCGCACCAGACATTGATGCCTTTTGTATCGAGCACGAGCACCCAGGCATTGAGGCCTTTCAGCTCCTTTCTGAGTGCATCAAAGCTCAGCTTGTAATTGGCAGATACGAGTATATCCGAATCCCTGCCGGGTGTGCCTGCGGCATAGAGACCGGGAGGGACCGTGTAGTTGTTCCTGTAGGCGCTTATCCGGCACCTGAAGTGCTCCTGGAAGTCAGAACGGGAAATATCGGTCGAGATTACAGGGACCGGGCCGATATCCGACTTGAGAGTCCCGACTATCCACAAAGGCCTCTTCTCGATAGCGTCGGCAGTGCACCCGCAGGAGGATGACGGACCTGCGGCACCGACTCCGGCCTTAGACGGCCCGCAGCAGGCCGACATATCCCGATTATCGCCCTGATTTCTGAATTTCAGTCCTGCCATTACAGTATCTCCCTGATGATCGGTCCGAGCTGGCCCTTGACCATTTCAACGAGATTTTCGACCTTGATCAGGGTTATGCAGCAGACCTCCCCGTTTTTCTCCCAGCTTGTGACCGCCAGTTTGTCGCCCGCCCGGATTCCGGCCTTTTCCCTCAGTTCCTTGGGCAGCACCATCTGTCCCCGCTCGTCAACGCTTACGATGGAGTCGACCCGGCAACACGCGGGGGTCTTGTCGCCGGGGATGCTTGCTTCCAGGATACTCTTTTTCTTCATTATTAACTCCTAACTATAGTTTCTGTGTGCGAAGCAACTGGTTATCATCCCCGGGTTTGACCCGGGGAGCTCGTACCGTCAACACTGAATTTCCGATTAAGTACTTCGGGAGTGACGGACAAAGGTAATGTTTAAACTTAATATTCTGATTAATCTGATTATACTGAATTTACCGGCTAATGTCAATCGGCGTCTTCTGACAATTTGTCTTATACACGGCTGAACCATATTGTTTGACAGGGGAAGATTTCTGTGATAAAAGTGGAATTAGGCGTATCCGAATTATTCTTTTTCTTTGTGAGCCTGAAGAGTTGCTCTTGTCAGACAATAAATTCGGTGCGAGGATGTATGGCGGATCTGCGCTAAAGGAGGCGATGAGAGCGATCTTAGAGCAGCAAGTCATAATATATGTGTGAGCCGCAAGTTCTTCCGAAATTCGTTGAACCAAACAAGGAGAATATGCAATGAAAAAAATATTCGTATTGGCTGCAGCACTTGTCTTCACCGCAAGCCTAATGCTTTTCATCGGGGTCAATTACTCACAGGCTTCAGAAAAAAAGATAATGGACAAAGAGGAGACGATGAAAGAGGCGGACATGGCGATGGAAAAGGGCCAGATGCGTATAGATAAGGGCCAGTTGATGATGGATAAAGGCAAGAAGATGGTAGACAAAGGCAGGATGATGAAGGATAAAGGAAAGATGGACGTGGGAACGATGATGGATGAAGGCGCGCTGATGATGAATGAAGGCCAGATGATGATGGAAGAAGGCAACAAGATGAAAGATATGATGATGATGAACGGCGGAAAAATGATGATGGAGAAGGGGAAGATGATGAAAGAGGGTACGATGGACGCTGATACGATGATGAAGGAGGGCGAGATAATGATGAAAGAAGGCCAGATGATGAGGGATAAAAAGGAACAATGAAGGAAAACATGCTGAAATAGGGTTCTGAAACGAACGGGAAACCATCGATAGAAAATGAGAGTAAAGAGCCCCAAAAAAACAAAACCCTCCGAGGATAATCTGCTTAAACATTAAAAGAAGCATGTAAAGAGGTTCACCTGCAACGGGAATAATTAATAATCTCAGCGCAATAAAGGAGGATGATATGAGAGACCTGATAAAAATAGCAACAGTTTGGTCATTACTTATTATCGCTGGCGTACTGAGCGGGTGCGGCAGTGGCAGCAGCGAACGACAGGCCAGGAACCAGGGTGAAATCTCCATTACCGTAACAGACAGTACCGGTACGCCGTTGTCGGGAGTGCAGGTTCAGGTAAGAACAACTGCGGGAACAGGGGCATTTGATAACATCGGAACTACCGACACAACAGGCAAACTGACCTTCACGGGGGACGCTGGTACAGATTACTTCTTTACCTTGAGCAAGACCGGATTTGTGACGCAGACCGATATTCTAAGAACTCCGCTGTTGACCTCGACGGTTGCCCTCAATGTAACAATGAACGTATCGCCCGGTGCGACTATAGGGACTATAAGCGGGACAGCAGTCAAGGGACCCGTAGCTAATGCCACAATGACTGCGTTTTCCATTAATAATGGCGCAATGGGCAGCCAGATAGGCACTGGACAGACAGATGCGCAGGGCAACTTCACGATGTCTGTAGGTGATTATTCCGGCCCTGTCATGCTGCAGATGAAGGGCGGAAGTTATGTTGATGAAGCAACGGGCACCACTATGGCTATGCAGCAGAGTGATATGATGACCGCTGTTATTCCCTCGATGTCTGCTGGTGCTGCAGTGAGCGGCGTTCAGATGACTCCCGTGACTTCCATGGCGCAAACAATGGCACAAGGGATGTCGGGAGGGATGACAGCTGCCAATATCGCGACGGCTAATACTGCGATGGGTAATTACTTCATGGTAAATGACATCCTGCACGTGCACCCCATGGACCCTTTGATACAGGGGGCGGGAAGCGGAGCAGATCAGAACGCAAAAAATTATGGGGTGGCTATAGCCGCAATGTCACAATTAGCAAAGAATACAGGAATGTCTTTCTCGTCCGGTATGGTCACGGCGATGATGAGCGATGCATCCGACGGGCGCATGAACGGCATGACGGGAACTTCTCCTGTCCAGATGGGCGGCGGCATGATGGGTGGCACGATGATGTCTTCTAATTCGGGGACAAGCGGGATGGCAACAGCTATGTCGCAATTCATTCAGTCTTCCATGAATAAATCCGGTGTTACCCTGGCGGACATGCAAAGCCTGATGAATAAGCTGACAGCGTCCAACGGGGTCGTTCAATAGGTAAACATTTAGGAAGTTTTGTTCAAAGAGTAAGGGGCATTATCAAAGAGATAATGCCCCTTACCGGCCTTACCGCTTCTCAACGCATTTATCGGTCTTCAGTACGTTAGCATGTGAAGACCTTCTTCCTGGAGTCATTCAAGCCGGTACAGGTGACAGTGACATGTATTCCTCCTGATGGTCGGTTAGCTCTTGCATTCTAAAACTTAATAGATTAGATTTTATTTATAGTAGTGTCAGGAGCTGCATCAATTCTGAACGTGGGACAGCTTCAGGAGTAACTTTGTGAAAAGGAGAGTCGATATGAAATGCTGGGAATTTACGCAATGCGGACGCGGGCATAAAGAGGGATGCCCTGCATGGCCTGACGAGGGGGATACCTGTGCTGAAGTCGTCGGGACATTCTGTGCAGATAAAGATCGCATCCTGGGCATAAATGCGATTAAACTTAAAGACTGCTCCAAATGCGCATTTTTCAACAGTATCCATTACAGAGGTAAGAAGGAGTTGTAATCAACTCTTTGAATATTTTTCCGAAATTCGCGCCATAGCAGGTAAAGGCCACCTGTTATGCTGTTTTTGAAAAATAGCAGGTTTTCTGTTAATATCTTCTGTGTTTCTTCAGCAGTTGATCAATGGCCTAACGCTCGGTAATGTCTATGCCCTGATTGCTCTGGGATACACCATGGTCTATGGCATTCTCGAACTGATCAATTTCGCCCACGGCGAGATCTACATGCTTGGTGCCTATCTCGGCATTATCCTGCTCGGGTTTTTCACCGCTATCGGCCTGACGGCCTTCAGTCTGCCTCTGTCGCTGTTCCTTGTCTTTGTCCTGACGATTGTGTTCTGTGCATCATACGGCCTGACGATCGAAAAGATCGCTTACAGGCCCCTGCGGAACGCGCAGCGCCTCAGTCCCCTGATCAGCGCGATCGGCGTTTCGATATTCCTGCAGAACTATGTGATGCTTACCCAGGGCACGTCGGACAAGGTCTTTCCGTCGGTCATCGGGAATGCCGGGTTTGAACTGTTTTCGACCAGGGTGACCTATCTGCAGGCGGCGATCATCGCGGTCTCGACGCTGATTATGATCCTGCTCCACCTGTTTGTCATGAAGACCAAGACCGGGAAGGCGATGCGTGCCGTGGCCCAGGACAAGGTGATGGCATCACTGGTCGGCATCAATATAGACAGGGTCATATCCGTAACGTTTGTCATCGGGTCCGGCCTTGCAGCTGTTGCCGGCATCATGGTGGCGATGTACTACGGCCTGGTGAATTATTCGATCGGCTATTCAGCAGGCATCAAGGCCTTTACCGCCGCGGTTCTGGGGGGCATCGGCAGTATCCCCGGGGCCATGCTCGGCGGCATCGTGCTGGGGCTTGTCGAAAGCTTCGGTGCCAGCTACATATCGTCTGAATACAAAGACGCCTATGCGTTCGTTGTCCTCATCATCATCCTTCTGGTGAAGCCCGAGGGGCTGCTTGGAAGGAGGTCTGAGGAGAAGATATGACCAGGGGAAAGACAACCGGGGCAAGGCTGATGCTTTCTCTGGGGATGGCCCTCTGGCTGTCGCTGCTTTTTTTGCCGTTCAGGGGGATAAAGGCCGCTGCAGTCCTTTTTATCGTGTTGGCCGCTACGATCCCCTTTTCTTATTTATTGGTTCGGGGTATCAGGAGGCTGACCCTGCATTTTTCAGGGCTGCAACAACACCTTCCCAATGGACGCATTCTCAGCGGCATCCTGCTGCTCGCAGTCGTCCTCATGCCGTTTGTGGCGCAGGACTATATCATTGATATTGCGGTGATCGCGGGCATCTATATTATCCTCGCGCTTGGTCTTAATGTGGTCGTCGGGTTTACCGGGCTTCTGAACCTGGGATTCGTGGCCTTTTATGCCATTGGCGCGTACAGCTACGCCCTGCTGAATACGAAGGCGGGGATGGGTTTCTGGTATGCGCTGCCGGTTTCGGTAACCCTCGCGACGGCTGCGGGGTTCCTGCTTGCGGTGCCTGCCGTGCGCCTGAGAGGAGACTATCTTGCGCTCGTCACCCTGGGGTTTGGAGAGATCGTCCGGCTGATCCTGAACAACTGGGACAGCTTTACCCGGGGACCGAACGGGATATCCGGCATTGCGCCGCCGTATATCTTCACGATGCCCCTCGACAGGCTTTCGCATTACTACTACCTCGTGCTGGGTTTTGTGATCATCGCCGTTGTGGTGATGAGGCGCGTTGAGGATTCGAAGACCGGCCGGGCCTGGGTTGCGATCAGGGAGGATGAGATCGCCTCGGCTGCCATGGGCATCAACACGACCCTGTATAAGCTTTACTCCTGTTCGTTTGCAGCCTTCTGGGCCGGGCTGGCCGGAAGCCTTTTTGCCGCCAAGATGCGGTTTGTCTCGCCCGAAAGTTTTTCGTTCATGGAGTCTGTCCTGATCCTTTGCATGGTCATCATCGGCGGCCTCGGCAGTATTGTCGGCGTCATCATCGGGGCGGTCGTGCTGGTCTTTCTTCCCGAAGTGCTGCGTGAGGTCCAGATGTACCGTATGCTGGCCCTCGGCTGCGGCCTCGTCTTCCTTATGGTATTCAGGCCCCAGGGGCTTTTTGGAGGTCGCAATGCAGCTTCTTGAGGTCAGGGCTCTCTCGAAGCATTTTGGCGGGATCAGGGCGATTGAAGAGATCAGTTTTTCGGTCAGGGGCGAGATAATCCTGAGCATCATCGGGCCGAACGGCGCCGGCAAGACAACGCTCTTCAACTGCCTCACCGGGTTTATGAAGCCGACGAGGGGGAGCATCATCCTTTCAGAAAAGGACATTTCGGCGCTTTCGCCTGCAGGGATCAATAAACGCGGCATTGCCAGGACCTTTCAGAATATCAGGCTGTTCCGTGAGATGACGGTGATCGAAAATGTGATGGTCTCCCAGCATGCGATGATCCGCTATGGCCTGATGGCCTCTATTCTGCGGACGTCATCGTTCAGGCGCGACGAGAGGATCGTGCGCGAGAAGTCGTTCGAGTATCTTGAACTCCTGGGGCTTGAACAGTATGCCGACAAGATATCGGGCAGCCTTTCATACGGGGCCCAGCGAAGGATTGAGATCGCACGGGCCCTGGCGACCGGGGCCTCCATAATTCTGCTCGACGAACCGACTGCAGGGATGAATCCCCAGGAGACGGATGGGATGATGACCCTGATCAGCAACCTCAGGTGCATGGGAAAGACGGTTCTCCTGATAGAGCATGACATGAAAGTGGTGATGGGGATCTCCGACAGGATTGTGGTGCTTGATCACGGGGTAAAGATAGCCGAAGGAGCGCCTGCAGATATAAGGAATAACCCTCTGGTGATCGAGGCCTATCTCGGCAAGGAGACAGATTAATCCTTTATGCTGAAACTCGAGAATATTCATACCTTCTACGGACCGATCAATGCACTCAGAGGCATTGACATCGAGGTCGGCAAGGGTGAGATCGTCTCTCTTATCGGCAGCAACGGTGCAGGGAAATCAACCTGCCTGATGACCATATCCGGTATCCTGCAGCCTTCCGAGGGCAGGATTCTGCTGAACGGGACTGATATCTCGGGTGAGGCCCCCCACCGCGTTGTTGCGATGGGGATCAGCCATGTGCCTGAGGGCAGGAGGATCTTCCCGAAGCTGACGGTGCTTGAGAATCTTCAGATGGGGGCCTTCCTCGCAAGAGGTGATGTGCCCCGGTCCCTTGAGACGGTCTTCGGACTCTTCCCGATCCTTAAAGAGAGGACAAGGCAGTACGGCGGGACCCTCAGCGGCGGAGAACAGCAGATGCTCGCCATAGGCAGGGCTCTGATGTCTGATCCCGAGATCCTGATCCTCGATGAACCCTCTCTCGGGCTGGCGCCGATCATGGTCTCGAAGATCTTCAGGACGATCCACGAGATCAATGCACGGGGAGTCACCGTGATGCTGGTCGAGCAGAACGCAAAGGCAGCACTGAAGCTCTCACACAGGGGCTATGTGCTCGAAAGCGGCGCGATCACCCTCCATGGCAAAAGCGACGAACTCCTGAATAACGAGAAAGTCAAACACGCGTATCTGGGGGAATAGGATACTCAAAAGTCTGCACGGCAGATCAATACGTCGGATCCCCGGGTCAAGCTGCCTGCCGGCAGGCAGGCCCGAGGATGCCAATCTATTATTTTATCGACGGACATTATTTACCACAGATTGACAAGCGTTCCTCCATTAAATATAATTAATACACAAATAAATATAGCTAGAATATCATAGAGCAGCAACCCGTAAACGCGGATATTTATGGGGAAAGCTGACACTAAAATTGAGGCGGCAGCGGGAACGGACACGGAGGAAACTCCCTGATGTGGGGTTCTCTTCTTTTCCAACCATTGTCTGAGGAGGTAAGCATGGGCGGGCGACAGTTTCTTTTCGCATATTTTCTTGTAGTTTCCTTGTTGATTCTTGGCGTTTATCCTGCATCTGCAGCTACGTACATGGTGACGAACACCAACGATTTAGGCGGCGGCTCTCTGCGGCAGGCCATCCTTGACGCAAATGCATCTGGAAGTGCTGATCTCATTCAGTTCAATATTCCCGGGGGCGGAGTGCAGACAATTATCCCTGCTTCTCCACTGCCTGCCATTACCGGATCCGTCACCATCGATGGATACACACAGCCTGGGGCGAGAAAGAACGCCCTTGCAGACGGAGACAACGCTGTTCTCCTGGTTGAACTGAGCGGAGCCAATGCTGGTGCAGGGGCTTCGGGGCTTACGGTGAACGCCAGCAATGTCACGATCTCCGGGCTCGTCATCAACCGCTTTACGCAGTACGGCATCAGCCTAACCGGTGCCGCTGTCGGATTGACAATATCAGGAAATTTCATCGGCACGAATCCGTCAGGCACTGCTGCGGGTCCGGGCAATGCGTGGGGAATAGTTTTGAATTCAGGGGCTGGAAGTGTCAACACAATAGGCGGGGAATTGCCCTGGCAGCGGAATGTCATCTCCGGCAACGTAGGGGGAGGCATTGCTCTGTATTCATTGCAACAGGCCAGCATAAAAGGAAACTATATCGGCACCAACGCAGCGGGGATAGCGGCCGTTGCCAATACCGGTTCGGGGGGTATTACTGTAATGAGTTCCGGTCATGTTATCGGCGGGAGGGCCACCGGAGCGCGCAATCTCATTTCCGGCAATAACCGCGATGGTATTTACATGGCGAATGCGATTGGGGGGGGAACCACTCAGAATGTCGTGATCGAGGGAAATTATATCGGCACCGATTACAGTGGTACTACGGCCCTGCCGAATTTTAACAGCGGGATATACCTCTCAGGCGGTGGGGTGAATATCATCAATAACCATATCGGAGGGACAGTCTCCGGAAGTGGCAATGTCATTGCCGGCAATGGAGGCACCGGTATCACGATGTTTGGTCAGGATGTTGCCAACACACCGGGTTCGATTACCGGAAACGTCATCCAGGGCAATTCCATCGGTGTCAATGCACACGGCGCAGCGCTGCCCAACGGTTGGACAGGGGTATGGATCAGCTCGTATCAGAACACCTCTCCAACCACCTCCCCGGTCAGCCAGAATACTATCGGCGGCTCTGAAGCAGGCGCAAATGTGATCGCCTACAATATTGGCAATGGGGTCAAGATAACTGGTGCAACGAATACGCAGAACTCCATACTCTTCAACAGCATCTTTTCGAACACAGGACTGGGGATTGACCTCGGCGGAGGTATCTGGACCTCTGTGGGTGACGGGGTCACAGCCAACGATACCGGGGACGCTGACACCGGACCGAACAACCTGCAGAACTTCCCGGTGCTGAACGGTGCCCAGACCCAGTGCGGATACACGAACATCCGGGGGACCCTGAACAGTACCGCGAATACGGCATATACCATACAGCTCTTTGCCAATACTGCATGTGACGGCTCTAATTATGGTGAAGGGGCAACATACCTGGGCCAGACAACAGCGACGACCAATGGCAGCGGCGACGGGTCTTTCTCTGTGATCCTCCCTGACTCTGCCGCGGGAAATTTTATAACGGCAACGGCAACCGATCCTTCGGGAAACACCTCGGAATTCTCCGCATGCATAACGGCGGGTTTCGGCAGCCACATAGTGGTTGACAACGTCGGCGATGCTGCTGATGCGGCTCCGGGCAACGGAACTTGTGCAACCGCAGGGGGCTTCTGTACCCTCAGGGCTGCGGTGCAGGAGGCCAATGCTGTGCTGAGCAATTTTACCTGCATCTCAGTCCCTGCAGGCAGCTATTCCCTGACGCTCACCGGTACTGTTCCCGAGGACAATGCTGCAACCGGAGACCTGGACATCCGGAGCAATATGGTGATCAGCGGAGCCGGAGCAGGAGGCACCTTTGTTTATGGCTGGTCTGACGAAAGAGTATTCCATATTGATCCAGGTGTATCGGGGATCGCGGCTGCAATAACGGACATGACGATTCAGGGTACCGCACCTGCGGGTGTTGTCACAGAGGGGGGCGCTATCTGCAACTATGGTACCCTTCTGGTCGAGCGGGGCATTATCCAGGGAAGTAAGGCGACCTATGGCGGCGGCATATTCAGCCAGAAAGAAGCAGTGGTAAATAACAGCGAGATAAGGAGTAACAACGCTGCCATTGGAGGCGGCATCTATACCAAGTATGGAAAGTTTGTGGTGAAGAACAGCACGGTTGCAACAAATACCGCCACCAATAAGGGGGCCGGCATCAACACATATGCAGGCAGCAGCCTCGAGGTCATGAACAGCACGCTCAGCGGCAACAATGCCTTTGTCCTGGCTACTCCCCCCGATCCCAACCCTTCTTTGCCCGGCGGGGCTATCAATGCAGAAGCCGGCACAACGATAACAATCAACAGCAGCACTATTGCGGGCGCCAACTATGCAATGGGCGGTGGGGCAGCAGTGAATATGGAGCCGTCGGCCACAGGGACGATAACAAATTCGATCATAGCGGGGAATACCGGGGGCGACTGTGGCGGAGTTCTGGTCTCAGGCGGTCACAACCTCACCCAGTATACAGGCTGCGGCTTCGCTGCCGCAGGTGACATTTCAAGCGCAACCCCTTTGGTTGACGCCCTTGCTTACAACGGCGGACCGACCAGGACCCATGCCCTGCTTGTGGGCAGTCCTGCCATCGATGCCGGGACGGCTGCCGGTACTCCTGAAACAGATCAGAGGGGAATTTACCGGCCGCAGGGAAATGCTGTCGATATCGGGGCATATGAGTATCAGGTAGCATGGCCCGTGAGGATTGCAGGCCAGGTACCTGTCTATTATCCGACCATACAGAAGGCATATGATGCTGCAGCCAGCGGCGATACGGTAGAGGCTGACGAAACAGACTTTGTTGAAGATATCCAGCTTAACAGGGCCGTAAATATCACATTCCTGGGCGGATATTTTGCGGGATTCCCCTATATCAGTTCTTTTACAACGGTGACCGGGTCAGTTACCATTCATATCGGCTCGGCAATAATCGGGAACCTTGTGATTCATTAGGAAAACGGATATGCAGTGGAGTTATGTTCCATCAAAGCAGGAGTGGACACGTGGAATTTGTTTATGCGGATGAGCTGAAAACCCTTTTTGAGGTTGTGGGGCATTTCTATGACCTCCGGATTTCAGGTACCATATTTCGCTGCCGCAGTTCCCTCGATATATTTTTCAAAGGAACCTCATATCCCTCTGATATCCTCCCTGATGCGGTTGTGGTGATGATGAATCCCGGGTCGTCCCGCCCCCTGGATAGGGCCTATATTCCAAAAGTTGTTCATGCGAATGAAATATCCGGACCGTGGGAAAAAGAGATAATTCCGACGAGACCGGACAACGCGCAATACCAGATCATGCGGATTATGCTCCTGCAGGGCTGGAAGCATGTAAGAGTCATAAATCTTTCGGACTTGAGAAATGGAAACAGCGGGGCTTTCAGCCGGGTGTTTGAGCAGGCATCTTTGTTGGACAAGACGAACCCGCATTGCATTACGCACCCGGGCAGAAGGTCTGAGCTTCGAAAATCAATAAAGACCAAAGACGACGGGCCGGTCATTGCCGCATGGGGGAGTGTGGAGGTATTACGGGATTCGGCAAATTGTATTATTGATATTGCCGGGAATTTAATTGGTATGAAATCAGACGATTCACCCTGGTATGCCTACGCGAGTCCGTATATGAAAACGCATAAAACCGTCTGGCTTCGAAATATAATCAGGGAAGTGGAAAACCGTAACAACGGTGTCAGCGGCAATGACTCGTCTCTCTCTGATTCAGGTCGTTGAAGATAATCTGCAGTAAATACCTTCGAAAAGGTTATAATAGACTTGTTGGAAGATCGGGAAGGACTAGGCATGAAATAGGATATACCGCACGTAACGACCTCATCGAGCAAGAGTATAATCAGAAAAAACTACATTCCAGAGGGAAGTGCACCATGAAGAAAATGTTATTGATACTTTGTTTCATATTATCTATTGTAATCCTCGATGGTCTCTCCAGAAGTGCATACGCAGGCGGCAATGCATGTTTTGAAGACAGCAACGGGAATATATTTCAGATGGATGTTTTTGATTTTCAGACAGGCAACAACAATTTCAGCCTGATTGGATGGGCCTATATGGCAACGACGAACTGCAATCTATACGGCAGCCGGTACTGGCCCATGATGGGGTCAGCTGTAGCGCTCCCTTCCGGAAACACCATGATCGGACTGAAGTTTCAAAGCCCCGATCCTCTATGTCTTAATGAATCAGGTACCTACCTGGTAGATAGCCTGACTCTGCGCGGAGGTGGATACTGGAAGACTGAGACGGGAGCATCGGGATCTGTCTCCTTTGTCTCGGTACCCTGTGATTACGCATACGGCAGAGTTGCCTATATGGATTCACTCCCGTAGTTTCATATGAAGGGCGGAGAATTGTGTATGGTCTCCGCCCTTTATAATTGAACGTACTCTTTCAACAGCGCCGGGTAAAGGCGCGGGTTGAAGAGGATGTTGGTGATGAAGTAGCACTCGTGGGTGCAGTAGCATTCACTGTTGCCGATCGACTGTAAGATCTCCCGGGCTGAGGCTGATTCCAGGACCTTTTTGATGTCATAGCCTGCATCCCGGATATTCCCCATCTTTTTCGTGAGGATCTCGCAGGGGAAGATATCGCCGTTTTCGTGCAGCACGAGGTTGAGTCTTCCTGCATAGCAGGGGATAAGCCGTCTTTGCTCCTGCTCTGTCCGGTGGATCAGCCTGCGCTGGAGGATATCCTGCGCCGCCTTTACCCTTGCCCCTTTGAACCGGTAGATCTCAGCTGTCCGGTCCCTCAGGTTGCACTCAAGCTCTTCTATGGCCTTCCGGTATTTTTCATGATCGACTTCTTTGAAGCCCGGGTCAGCAAGATTCCCGCGCACCAGGGAGATGGTATGGGTCCTGATATTTTCCAGTCTTTTGACAAAGTCGATTATCGGCCCCATCTCATCCTGGTTCTCTGAACAAAAGACAGTATTGATGCCGAGCTCAAAATTCGGATATTTTGCGGCGAGTTCTCCGAGCAGTTGGCAGGTCTGCATGGTTTTGGCAAAGCTGCCAGGGGTATTGCGGACCTCGTCATGCTTCTGATAAAGCCCGTCGAGTGAGAGCTTTACCGCAATGGTGCTCTTCGGGCTGTCTCCGAGAATCTGCTCGGTTTTTTCACGGATAACCTCGGGCAGCAGGCCGTTCGTGGGGAAGAGCATGATCGCCGGTCTGTTGTTCCGGTAGAATGTCCTGCTTATTTCGACCAGGTCGTCGCGCAGAAAGATTTCGCCGCCTGAGAATGCAAGCCAGAGGAGACTTCCGAAGGACTCTGATATCTTCCGGATTTCGGGAAGCGAAAGCTCCTCAACGTCATTTTGCGGCCTATCGTCTGTCTTCAGGTAAAAACAGAAAGGACACCGGGCGTTGCACTTCCTGGTAAGAAAGAAGGTGAGATGAACCGGCCTTCCCTTGTAGACGACTGAGCCGAGATGACGGAAGGGGGAATACATCTCAGACGGCCCTGACCTTTCGCACCGTGCAGTATCTCGCAAGACCCGACAATCCTCCGGCGCTTACTGCCAAAGGATACAGCAGCGTGTAATAAAACGTTGCAAGACAGGCGAAGCCGGCTCCCTTGGCCTTAAGCATGGCTGACAGGAGTCTGCGGCTGGTAAACAGGTTGGTGACGGCAACAAGACCCATGGGCACGACATACGCCGTGCTTCGGCTGAGCAGGAGGAGAACCCCGGCCGCGGCAATAATAAACCAGGACAGGACATTCACCTTGAGTTCGACCGAGGCCGTGCCCGAGTCCTGCGTCAGGTCCCTGTTCTTCAATGAATAGATCGTCCAGAAGTGTGATTTTCTGAAGGCATTCCGCAGCGACTTGACCAGGGTGAAATTGAATATGTGTGTCACGAGGATTTCCGGATTCATCACGAGCCTGATGCCCGCCCTGCGAAGTCTGTGACTGAATTCAACATCCTCGATGATCGGAAGAAAGACCTCAGGGAAGCCCTGCTGTCCCAGAAAAAGATCTCTGCTGATGGCCATGGCGTGGCCTGCAATATAATCAGGCTCAATCTTCTTTGTCTCAGAATAATGGATAAAAATGGATTGAAAGGTGCTGAAGAAGTCCTGATCATACGGGAGGGGTGTATAGGTCCCCCCGAATACTCGCTCTTCATTGCCGGTGATTGTTTTATCAACGGCCGAGAGGGTGTCAGGTTGCAGAAGGCAATCTGCATCGATAAAGAAGAGGATTTCCCCGAAACTCTGCCGAGCGCCTTCATTGCGGGCCCTCGCAGAGCCTGACCTCCTGTCGAGTTTAATCATCCGGCAGGGGAACTGACGGATGATTCCGACTGAGTCGTCATCCGAGCAGTCGTCGACTACGATGATTTCATAATCATCAAACCGGGAGGCAAAGGCCGCTTCGAGGCATCTGCCTATAGTTCCGGCTCCGTTGTAGTTCGGAATGATGACGGACAGTCGTTTTCCCATACCACATGTATTATGAAATATAATCAGGGGAGGAATCTATTTAGGTCCGGATAAACTGATTGAATTAAAAAAAAAGAAGGCTGTCATTCCCGAAGTCCTTAATCGGGAATCCAGTGTTTTCACTATAGTCTGGACCGCCGGGTCAAGGCCGGGGATAACTGCCTCTTTACGTAGGGGACAGACACCGTTTCTTGATAACAGGTCTTGACTGAATCGGCTGGTTATGGCACAATGAGGTACTCACGGGAGGTCAGGATGAAAAAGAAGATCGCAGTGCTCGTCAGGGAAAGGCAGGCAGAGGCGCTCAGAATGGCGGTTGGACTGACACTTGCTGATGACGAAGTTACTGTTTTTGTGATGGGAAAGAAACTGCCTGACAGCGGGAACATCGGACTGAGTCTGGAGATGCTTCAGGAGATGGGTGCAAAGATCTATTCAGATAATCCCGAAAACAGCCTCGCATTTATGTCCATCGCGGATATAGCGGTAAAGCTCCCGGAATTTGATGTGGCGGTGCCATATTAGGCCGGTACCGGATTTGAGTACCGGGCATGGGCAGACAGCCAACCTAAAGCTATAATTTCATGTTGACAACCTGTTCGCCTGAGATGCTATCTTATTATATGAGCACCATAATCTGTGGCGGAAATTTCGTGGGAAAAAAGAGGAGGTGGTTTACGGGAAAATGATTCCGCTTTTCGGGTAATAACTTTTGGATATCGTACAAATAAATAACGTAAGGGGAGAAAATATGAAGAAAATTTTGTTCGTTGTTTTGATTGCCGCTCTCAGCTTTGGCGGTTACCTCGCTTATACCACCGTTGATTCGAAGACCGCTGTTGTTACCGCTGCCGCCAAGACCTATGACGCGACCGTCTATGTTGCAGGGCACGGCGGACATTTTGCAAAGGCTGACGTTACGATCGATCCGAACAACGCCGCTGATCCGATAAAGGTGAACAAGCTCGACAAAATCGATATCGGCGATACCAAGACCCACAAGACCCACGACGCCCGCATCGACTCAAATGACAGCAGCGTCATGTTCTGGTCGACCTATCAGCTTGATCAGAATGGCAAGCAGCATGTCGGCAAGTCTGACCTGAAGACCGGCAAGGTACTGCTCGATATCGCCATGGACCCTGACAAGCGTTCCACCGGCGGCGAGAAGAAGATGCCGATTTATTGCGCATCAGGACAGTCGAAAGACTACTATATGCCTGTTTTCATGGGTACTGAAGGATATGTCGATGTCTTCGACAAGAAGGACCTCAAGCACAAGCATCGTGTATTTGTCAGCGACCTTGGGTACAAGCCTGGAACGTATATGTTCGTCCACGGCGTCAACGATAACAAGATGGACAAGTTCCTGCTGAACTTCACGATGAAGGGTGCAGACGGCAAGATGAACGGTAAGGTCGATTTTGTCCTGGTTGATATGAAGGAGCTCGAGAAGGGCAAATTCAAGCAGATCGGCAAGACCGTTACCCATACCGGAGAGCCCGGCAAGACGATTGCTTTCAGGATGTATTTCAGCAAGGACGACAAGCATATCTTCCAGTCCGCAGCAGACAGGTTCTGGCTGCTCGATGGCGTGACGCTTGCCAAGATTGATGAAAAGATGAGCACCGGCGGCGAGAACCACGATGCAATGCCGACACCTGACGGCAAATATGCGCTCCTCACGGTCAGAAACGGTGGAGTTGCTGCCTGCGACATCGAAGGCAAGCCGATCATGAAGGAAGGCAAGAACGTCAATATTACAGACGGCCAGATCAATCTGTACGATGTTGATGCAAAGAAGCTGGTTGGAAAGACCGCCTCTACCTGCTTTGGATGCCACAAGGGTATGGGGATTGGCGACAAGACCGCTATCCTCTGCGGTATAGACGCAATTTACAAGAAATAGTAATCCTCCTTTATGTTCTTTCTATGCGGCCCAGGGCCCTGCCGGAAGGCCGCATAGAAAGAATCTCTTTAAATCCCGTATAATAAGATTTTATGACTGATTCCTTTACCCTTTTTTCGTTCGCTACAAGGAACCTCCGGCGAAAGCCGATGAGGACGACGGTGCTGATCCTTGCCATCGGGCTGCTGGTGTCCGCCCTTGTCTTTGTGCTGTCGTTTGTGAGGCGTGTTGATTCTGTCATCCGCATTGCTTCAGACCGACTGGGCGCCGATGTCATTGTGGTGCCGGCCGGTTCACGGGGTGCTGCAGAGGATATTCTTCTCGAAAACAGGGTCAAGTCATTCTACATGGACAAGGGGATCGTCGAACGAGTCAGGCAGATAAAGGACATCGATGCAATGACCTACCAGACCTATCTCGCCAGCATTACCGGTCAGTGCTGTGACGTACCCGAGACTGTTGTTGTTGCCTTTAACCAGGACACGGATTTTATTATCAGACCATGGCTCGACAAGTCCCTGAAGGGCAGACTGCAGAAGGGTGAGGCCATTGTCGGCAGTGAATCAGCGATGAATATCAGCCTGGGGCTTACCGAGGTCGACAGCCATCTTTTCGGCAATTTATTTAAGATGAAGGGTGTCCTCGAAAAGACCGGGACCGGGCTTGATACTGCAATTTTTATCGATGAATCGAATATTGCAGATATCCTGGTAAAGGGCAAGTCGGGACTGAAGCCCGGGCAGATATCCATAATATTTGCCAAGGTCAAAAAGGGAGCTGATCCAAGTAAAGTTGCCGGAGATATCGGAGACGCGATTGTTGAGGTAAACGCTGTAGCCAGGAAGGACATCGGCAGAAACATCCTCGGGACTCTCAAGGACCTGAACCGGATATTTTTCGTGACGGTCTCGATGGCTTCCATACTTTCAATATTCCTCGTGTGGGCCGTGTTTTCCGCCATTGCGAACGAGCGGGCCTGGGAGATAGGGATCATGAGGGCTATCGGCGCACGGGAGTCTCATGTCAGCAGGCTTTTCATTGTCGAGGTGCTCTTCATTGGTCTTATCGGCAGTGCTATCGGGATCGCTGCAGGAACAACGGTATCGGTTTTTCTCGCAAGGCATTTCATGCTGCTGAAGAACGTTTCCGCTGATTTGAGTCTGCTGGAGCGGCTGATTATCGCGTGCCTGAGCCTGATTGCCGGAACAGGTATCTGTATGATCGGGGCCCTGTCGCCCATACGGAGACTTAAAAAAATGGAGCCGCTGCTGGCGATACGGAAGGAATGATATGACGCAGATTGAAATTGCCGATCTGTCGAAGGATTACACGGTGGGCGGGCTTACGATAAAGGCTGTTGACCACACGTCACTGAAGATCGAGAAGGGTGATTTTCTTTCGATCGTCGGGCATTCCGGCTCCGGAAAGACAACGCTCCTCTCGCTGATCGGCGGGATCATACGACCGTCGTCAGGGAGCATCCTGTTTAACGGGAATGATATCAGCCTGCTTGACGATGACCATCTGTCAGAATACCGCAATGAAAAGATCGGTTTTATGTTTCAGTTCGCGAGTCTTCTGCCAATCCTCACGGCCAGGGAAAACATTCTCCTCCCGGGGCTCTTTCACCCGCAGCAGAACAGGGAGAACGAGGCTCGGGCGATTGAATTCCTGCATATGGTCGGTCTTGGCGACCGGGCTGATTCTTATCCGAATCAGCTTTCCGGGGGGCAGCAGCGGCGCGTTGCGATAGCCCGCGCGCTGATAAACGACCCTGAGGTCATCCTTGCGGATGAACCGACCGGGGACCTTGACGAAGAGACCGAGGCCGAGATCATGGAAATCTTCAGGCGTCTGAACCGCGAAAAGCAGATCACCTTCATCCTCATTACCCACAACCTGCATCTTGCTGAGCAGGCAGCCCGGCGGCTCAAGATGTCGCAGGGCGTTGTACAGGAACTCTAGATCTTGTAAAGATCAGGTCTTCGGTCGGCGAAGAAATTATTAAAGGGGTTCAGGTCTTTATTCCTTGCGAGGGAAGGGTCTATTTCGACGACTGACACCTCTTCCCGGTCATCCGATGCCCTGGTGAGCACCTCTCCCTGCGGTGAAACTATCCCGCTCCTGCCGATGAAGTCAAGGGCGTCCCGTCCTCCCCGCTGCTCGGTTCCCGTCCTGTTTGCCGTTACGGTAAAGACCCTGTTTTCAAGACATCGTGTCACCATGGCGTCAGGGCAGAAAGGCAGCACCAGATTTGACGGGTGGGCGATGATCTCTGCCCCCATGAGGGCAAGAGTACGGGCAGACTCCGGGAAAAACCAGTCAAAGCAGACCATAATCCCGATTGCGCCGATTGGAGTCCTCCAGACCCTGAACCCGGTATTGCCAGGGGTAAACCAGAGTTTTTCGTCGAAGAAGAGATGAGTCTTCCGGTAGACGCCGAGAAATCCCTCCGGCCCGGTCAGGACCGCCGAGTTATAACATTCCTCACCCGCTCGTTCAGCGATACCGGCCACGATATAAACCCTCAGCTTCTTTGACAGCGTGATCAGCTGCTGCGTTGTGAAACCGGACGGTATTTCTTCCGACAGTTCGACCGTCTCTTCTTTGGAGATGAACTGATAGCCTGTGTTGAAGAGTTCCGGCAGTACGACGAGATCCGCGTGCATGGGTGACATGAGTTCGGCCGTGCGCTCCACGTTGGACGGAATATCGCCAAAAGCAGGGTTTGTCTGTATGAAGCCGGCCTTCATGAAAAAAGCTTCAACCCCTTCTCAACATTTTCCGTCTTGAGGATGATAAAACCGTCGGAGATGGTGCTCTTCAGGAGGATCGGACTGCAGCCCCCCGTGTTGTCCCATTTTGAATCGGCCAGCCTGTACCGCATGCTGCATTCGTTGCAGACGAGATCGGACCCCTCCTGCCTGTAGCCTTTTTTGTGCTTATAGCAGGTGAAGCAGGCGTCGAAATAGACCGAAAGGTCACCTGAACCGTCGGTACGGACAAGGAGGTTAATCCGTTTCCCTGATTTCTTATAGGTATACAAGTGGACTTTCCCGTCGTTTACCGCTTTGACAGGGATGCGGATTTCACCGTCAGATGCCCGCAGCGGTGTATATTCGGCAGGCAGTTTGCTGCAGCCCCCGAGGATGGCCCCGAGGATGACCATGAAAAGGCAGATTATGGAAAGGAAGATTCTTCTTGCCGGCAACACGTATCGCATCAGTATCCCTCAAGGGTGAAAGAGGTTATAAGCATCGGTATTACTGATAGTATAACAAATACCGTGAAGGCTGCTATGGACAGCAGTATCCACTTCCGCTGAATTCCGGGGATGATTCCGGCAAGAGACCTGATTTTTCCGAAGGGCGCGACTATCCCTGCCATGACGCCGAAGAAGCCGCCGGCAAAGAGTGAGGCGTAGAGCGGATAGCCGACATAGTAATAGCCGGACTGCAGGATATCAAACGGGCAGTGGTGTGTCGGGATCTGGTAGAAATAGAGGGATATGAACGATATGATTGCTGCTACTGATACGAGCAGGAATATCAGGGCCAGCCCGGAGTATAGCAATACATAGAATACCGGGAGCGCTTTCTTTCTGCCGCCGGCCGCGGCAGCAGTCCCGATGCCGGCGATGATGACAAACAGGACAAAAAATACCGGACGCATTGTTTTTACGGGCAGCGAGGCAAGCGAACTGCTGAGCCCTCTTCCGCCTTCACTGAAGAGGGTGCCGCAGCAGGACGTTATCACATCCGGGTCGATATTCATAAAATAAAGGAGCTGGAGAATATCAGCAGTGAGCATCACCGGGAGCAGGAAGAGCAGCAGCGCGTATTTCCTCCGGGTGAGCGGATAGTCCTCTGCCCTGGTATCGACATGGTTTATTGCGATCCAGGCTGCCGCAGTAAAGAGCGTTGCAATCCTGGCGTAGAGTGCGGGGAATCCGTAGGGGTTCGCATTCAGCGAGCCGGTGGCGCACATGGCCCCGACGAGGAGGTTATGAAGGTCGTCCGCTGTATAGATAAAGAGGAAGGCGGAGAGTATTTCGAAGAAGAGCCCGTACTGGACGATCGTTGATATGAGGTATGTCCTGCGTTCCAGGACGAGCTGCGTGTCTGCACTGCTCGTGATGTCCCAATGCCTCAATATCCGGATACCGAGAGCGGCAGCGAAAAAGACCAGGAGAAGGGTTATAAGCGAGCCGGAGTAGAGCGCCAGGATGCCGGGGTGGAGTATCATCCTCCCTCAGTCATTCCTCTGGATGCCAAGTGCCCTGCCGTCACGCATTGAGACGATCTGACTGATACGGCTGTCTTCAAAGACGACAGGATCGTGCGATGCAATGATGACTGTCTTGCCCTGGTCCCGCAGATGGTGCATGATTTTCATGAAATCTGCCGCAAGAGATGTATCGAGATGGGCGGTCGGTTCATCGGCAAGGATGATGTCAGGGTCGTTTATCAGTGCACGCGCTATGGCGACGCGCTGCTGTTCGCCGCCGGAAAGACTGTTGACGGGGAAATCCCTTCGCTTGTGCATGTCGAGGTCTTCAAGGATGGCGTCCGCACGCTTCAGTCCGTCAGCAGGACCATAGTCCGTCGGGACAAGCGGGATCAGGACATTCTGGAGCACGGTCATTCCCTGTATGAGGTTGAACTGCTGGAAGATAAAACCGAATATCTTGCGTCTGATGTTCGTCAGAAACCGTTCCGGCAGATGCGATACATCTTTTCCTTCTACGATTATGCTGCCGGAGGTCGGCCTGGTCATGCAGCCGATCAGGGAAAGGAGCGTTGTCTTGCCGGACCCGCTTGGACCCTTAAGCACGGCGAAATCATTTTCAAGGATCGAAACCGATACGCTGCGGACCGCAAGCGCCTCATTCGGTTTTCCGGTGTTATATGTCTTGGTGACAGCCTCTGTCCTGATCACCTCACGCAGCATGCCGGGCGGCATTTCTAATTCAGGGCCTCCGCAGTTATCTCACTGAATTTCAGGATTTTCCTGCCGTTGTGGTCTTTCATGAATTCCTTTGCCTTCTGTTCAGAATCCAGAGGCACCAGTTCAGAACCCATCGGCCCTGCGACGTCGCTGCCGGCAACATAATAAAGCTTCCGGGCGTCCATGAGTTTTGTCGAATAATATTCGGTAACATAGATCATCCGGATATCGGCCTGCTTTTTCGAGGGGTTGTATTTTGCAGGGTTGAAATAGTACCGCAGCATGTCTTTTGGTCCATCAAAGACCGCATAGGACCCGTCAGTGAAGATGATTTGTGCTATCCATTCTTTATACTGGGAAACAAACATGCCGCAGACCTGGCACTTGTCAGTCTTTTTAATCTCGACCGGCTGCCTCTCTGCAGCGAACGAATTGGATGCTGTCAACAGTATGACCGCGATGCAGAGCGCTATGAGATATGATTGCTTCATCCACGCCTCCTTTTGGCTTTTCCCGTGCAAACAGGAACCAGAATGTTTTGTTGTCGCTGATTTATTATATATCAAAACCAGAGATCAGCACCGCTGTCTTTTGTCTGCGGCAGCAGGAACGTGCCGGGAGGCGGGGTTGCGGGTTTCGGGCCCGTGTGTCCTGATACACAGATAACCATGAATATGTTAAAATAGCGCAAAATGTTGCGGGCCCTTTCTGTGGTCTTTGAGGAGAATCGAAACATGAAAATATCAGGCGCGGAAATTTTTATTGAATGCCTAAAAAAAGAAGGCGTGCAGCACATGTTCGGGTATCCCGGCGGCGTTGTCCTGAACATCTTTGATAAGCTGCACGACGAGAAAGAACTTGAACTCATCCTGACCAGGCATGAGCAGGGGGCAGTCCATGCAGCAGATGGTTATGCGCGGGCAACCGGCAAACCGGGGGTCGCTCTGGTCACCTCGGGTCCCGGAGCCACCAATACGGTGACCGGCATTGCAACCGCGTATATGGATTCGATCCCGATGGTTATCTTCACGGGCCAGGTTCCAACGCTGCTGATCGGCAACGACGCCTTTCAGGAGGCTGATATTGTCGGCATTACCCGGCCCTGCACCAAGCACAATTTTCTTGTCAAGAACGTCGAAGACCTCGCTCAGGTCATCAAAGAGGCATTTTATATTGCCATGGCCGGACGACCGGGACCGGTACTCATTGATCTGCCGAAGGATGTAACGACCCACAAGGCAGAGTTCGTGTATCCGGAGAGTGTAAAACTCAGGAGTTATAACCCGACCTACGAGGGAAACGTCTATATGATAAAGCAGGCGGCCCAGATGGTTGCCCGCGCAAAGAAGCCGGTCATCGTGGCGGGAGGCGGTGTGATCCTCTCCGGTGCGTCAAAGGAACTGAAGGAATTTGCCGAATATGCCGATCTCCCGGTGACGATGACCATGATGGGGCTCGGTGGCTTTCCCGGGTCGCATAAACTTTCTCTCGGCATGCTCGGCATGCACGGGACTTATTATGCGAACAAGTCGATCCAGGAGGCCGACCTGCTGATCGCCATCGGCATGCGTTTTGACGACCGGGTCACCGGGAAGATCGACGCCTTTGCCCCGAATGCCAAGATTATCCATATAGACATCGATCCTACCTCGATCAGGAAGAACGTTCGCGTTGACACCCCGATCGTCGGTGACGTCAGGAAAGTCCTGACAGTCCTGAACAAGGTGATGAAAGAGGAAGTAAAGGAACAGTGGAGCGAAGTCAGGAAGGCATGGCTCAAACAGCTCGACGCATGGCGGAAAGAAAGGCCGATGACCTATGACCGGGAATCCGAACTGATCAAGCCGCAGTATGTCGTCGAGAAAATCTACGAACTGACGAAGGGCGATGCGATCATCACGACCGAGGTCGGACAGAACCAGATGTGGGCAGCGCAGTTCTTCAAGTACGACAAGCCGAGGACCTGGCTGTCATCAGGCGGTCTTGGCACGATGGGCTATGGGCTCCCTGCGGCGATCGGCGCCCAGCTGGCTTTCCCCAATAAACTCGTCATAGATATAGCCGGTGACGGCAGCATCCAGATGAACATACAGGAGCTTGCAACGGCGGTGATCAACAAGCTGCCGGTCAAGGTGGCTATTCTCAATAACCGTTACCTGGGCATGGTGCGCCAGTGGCAGGAGCTCTTCTTCGAGGAGCGCTATTCGCATACCAAGCTTGACGATGTGGTTCCGGATTTTGTGAAGATTGCCGACGCCTACAATGCGGTCGGACTCCGCGCGACGAAGAAGTCCGAGGTCGAGGCGGTCCTGAAGGAGGCCTTCAGCATCAAGAGGCCGGTAATCATGGACTTTGTGACGGACTGGACGGAGAAGGTCTACCCGATGGTGCCGGCCGGAGCAGCGATCGACAACATGCTTTTTTACGAGGAAAAGAAGAAGGTGGAGAAGAAGCTGAAGGCAGTCAAGTAAGAGATGATATTATCCTGATGTCAGGTATAGAGGAGAGCCATGAGACATACAATATCGGTACTTGTTGAAAATAAATTTGGTGTGCTGTCCAGGATATCCGGCCTGTTCAGCGGCAGGGGCTATAATATCGAAAGCCTGTCGGTGAACGAGACGATTGACCCTCAGATTTCGGTTATGACGATCGTCACCAGTGGCGACGACTGGATTGTTGAGCAGATTACAAAACAGCTCAACAAGCTGATCGATGTGATCAAGGTCGTTGACATGACAGAGCTTGACCACGTCGAGCGTGAGATGGTGCTTATAAAGGTTTCCCCGCGCCAGGAGGACAAGGCAGAGGTCCTGAGGCTGGCCGAGATATTCAGGGGCCGGGTGGTCGATTCAAGCCAGAAAACCTATACGATCGAGATAACGGGCGAGGAGAAAAAGATCGAGGCGATCGTTGAACTGCTGAAGCCCATGGGGATCAAGGAGTTTGTCCGGACCGGAAAGATTGCGATAGCGAGAGAGGGAATCAAAAAGTCCTGACGGTTTTTTCGTATCGGTGGGTAGTCATGAAGGCCGCGGATCTTTCCGCGGCCTTTTTTTATGCCTCCCTGCTTTAGGCACCCCCCTCTTAAGGTAAGAGGGGGAAGGGGGAGTTACGATTCCGGGAGGAGGTGGGGAGATTTCTTCAATATACATTCCATTCCACGTCCGTTTATGCCATACTGCAATACGGCGTTTCAAGATTCTTCTGTGTCCACCGCAGCGGGAGTGTCATCCTGAAGGTCGTGCCTGTGCCCGGGGTGCTTTGTACGGCTATCTGTCCCATGTGTTCTGAAATAATCTGACGGACCAGCGGCAGCCCTATGCCAAAGCTGTACTCTTTGGTACTGAAAAAGGGATCGAATATCCGGTCAAGGTCCTGGAAAGGTATGCCACAGCCGGTGTCCGCAATAGCGATGACGGCGGTGTCCGGTTCCAGTGAAGTCCTGATCGAGATCTTGCCCCCGGCCGGCGTTGCTGCGATGGCATTCCTTATCACATGACAAAGGGCCACCTGTATCAGGTTTTTCTCCATATTTACTTTCACGGGGCATTCGGAGAACAGGACCTCGAGTTCCAGCCCCTTGTCCTCAGCCTCGTTCCGGGTGAATGACAGGGCACTTTCAACAACCGGGTTGAGGTCTTCATAAACGAACAGCGATTTCCTGTCTTTGAGGAACGAGCGGAACTTCCCGACGATGGCATCAAGTTTTTCCGCCTCTCCGATAATCACCCTGAGACGCTCCTGGAGCTTGTCGGGGTCATCCCTGCCTTCGAGTATTTTTTTTCCGGTGAGGCCGATTACCGTTGCCGGGTTCCGTATCTTGTCCGCTATGGTCAGGGCCAGAAGACCCATCGTCCTCTCCGCAAGGAGGGATTCGATGTTCCGATTGAATTCTTCAAGAAGATTCCTGTAGTCCTTTTCTGTTCGCAGGAGCCTGGCATAGGTGAGAGCCTTTTCTACGGAATGCAGCAGGTGATCTGTCCTGAAGGGCTTGAGGATAAAGTCAAAGGCCCTCATCTTGACCGCATCAACTGCCTTGTCAAAGTCGGTGTATCCGGTCATAAGAATCACCGGAAGTTCAGGCTCAATATCGTGAATCCTGGCCAGCAGTTCAATCCCGGAGATGACCGGCATCGAGATATCGCTGAGCACCAGATCAACCCTGTTTTTCTGCAGGTGCTCAAGCGCTTCGGCAGCGTCTCGAAAAGGGACCGTCTGATAGCCATATTCGCTCAGGAGCAGCGACGTCAGGGACAGGACCTGTTTGTCATCATCTACAACCATGATCAGCCCATTTTTTTTTCGCGTCATAAGCTCCCCTGAAACAGCACCTGCAGCACCGTGTCAATCTTCCTGAGGGCTGCTATAATCCCGGCGGCCTGTTCTTTTGTCAGAAGGTCGATATCACGATGCACCAGTTCCTCCCGCAGGTTATCAAAGGCGCCTCTGACATCGAGGTCATTGTCCATGTGCCGGGTGAAGACCTGCTGCAGGAGCTTTTCTGAATCCAGGCCCCTCAGAGGAACATTTTTTCCTGCTTTTTTCTGGATCTGTTTAACTATGCCCCTGACATCGCCGAGCCGCTTCGCAGCCAGGTCCATATTTCTTTTCGAATAACTCAACCGATCCCGGTAGTGACCGTAGATGAGGAAGAACCTGATCTCTGCAGGGCTATATCCCTCCTTAAGGAGCGTATCGGTG
>Ga0334722_10001285_pt1 | contig 32217 bp, 31 predicted proteins | sample C3_bottom_MG_FD_207210 | JGI IMG/M metagenome (GOLD analysis project Ga0334722, IMG submission 207210) | Sediment microbial communities from Yellowstone Lake, YNP, Wyoming, USA - C3_bottom | ecosystem: Environmental > Aquatic > Freshwater > Lake > Sediment | place: USA: Wyoming | collected... | reverse complement strand
AGCACGGCGCACGCGGTCGCGCCGGGGCCGGCCCGGGCGCCGTCGAGATCCTCGCCCATTACTACCCGGGCTCCGCGATCGGCTCGATGGCCCCGGGCTCGAGCATCCGCGTCCTTCTGCTTAACGACTTCATGCCAACCACGGATCGTGCCGTCGTCGCCTACGGCAGGGGCGGCCCCTGGACCGTGACCACCGTGGGCGCCGAGTTCCCGGCCGATGCCCGGCTGCGCGTTCTTCCCGGGCCGACGCCGGGCACGTGGCGGCTGGTCATCGACGATGTCGCGGGCACGGTGCTCTTCGACGGCACCTCCCCCGGCGACATGCGCGTCCAGCCGCTCTCGGACGCAACCACGATCCAGCTGTTCTCGAAACCGTCGGCCTACGACCTCTATCGGGGAACCCTCCGGATCCTCGGGGGCGGCATCACCCTCGACGTGATCAACGAGCTGCCGCTCGAGTCGTACCTGCGAGGCGTCGTCCCGGCGGAGATGCCCTCGACGTGGCCCAGGGAGGCTCGGATCGCCCAGACGATCGCCGCCCGGTCGTTCGCGGCGTACCGGCTGCGTCCAACCTCCGGGACGTTCGACATCTACGACGACACGCTCTCGCAGGTCTATCTCGGGGTGCGCCGCGAGACCGCGGCGGGCGACGAGGTCATCGCCGCCACGGCCGATCAGGTCATGTGGAGCGGCTCGTCCATCGTGAACGGCCTCTTCCACTCGACCGGCGGCGGCGCGACCGAGAACAACGAAAACGTCTTTGTCTCCTCCACCGGGGGCATGATCGCCGCGCCGCTCAGCTACCTGCGCGGCTCGTCCGATCGTGATCCGAGCGGGGTCTCATACGATGCCGGTGCGCCCTACGCGACCTGGCAGACGGCCTCGTACTCGATCGACCAGCTCTCTGCGATCTTCGGGGCGGACCCTCGAACCGCGGTCGGGACGCTGACGGCGCTCGACTTCTCGCGGCGAGGCGTATCCGGCCGGCTGATCAGCGTGACCCTCATCGGGACGGGCGGATCCCGGACCGTTTCGGGATCGATCTTCGTCGACGCCTTCAACGATCACCGCCCGAGCGGCGCCGCGATCATGCGGGGCACGCTCCTGGACGTCGCGCCGATTCCGTAACCGGAGCGTCGGCGCGGGTTCGACGGGTCGGCCGTCGCCCGCGCTGGAGCCGCCCGCTTGCCGCCGTCGCGCTCGCACCGCCGCCGCTTCGGCCGTCGTCAGCCTCCGACGAGCTCAATGGTCCCCTTCATGCCAGCCTCGTAGTGGCCGGGCTCATGGCAGGCGAAGCCGTACGGGCCGCTGCCGTCGAAGGTGTAGTCGATGGCGTGGGTGCTTCCGACATCAAGCTCGTCCTGTTCCACCACGACGACACCGTCGACCGCGTCGGCCGCGACCTTGTCGGCAGGTCCGACCTGGAACTCGTGGACGATGCTGCCGCTGTTCGTCACCACGAACCGGATCGACTCGCCCCTCGTGACCTTGATGCTCTCGGGCATGAACGAGAGCGAATCATCGGTATTCAGCCACACGACCCGTGGGTTCTCCCTCGTGCCGATCTCCGGCGCACCAGGGCCCACGAGCTGGATGTATCCCACCATTCCATTCTCGAAGTGCCCGGGCTCGTGGCAGGCGAACGCAAACGGCCCGGTGCCGTCGAAGGTGAAGGTCAGCTCCCCCGTCTCGCCGGGACCGATGCCGGCGACCTCGGCCGTTCCTTCGAGGTCCGCAAACGCGTCACCGAGCCTGCCGAGCATGAACTCGTGATCTGCCTTTCCAATGTTGTGGATCCGGAAGGTGACGGTCTCGCCGACCCCGGCCTGGACGAGGCCAGGGAGGAAGTTGAGATAGTCATCTGCCTCCAGATTCACGACGCGCGGACGGGCGGCCGTGCCGGGGGTGAACGGCTGACCAACAACTGGCAGCGGTGGCGTCGTCGGGTGAGGCGTGGCGACGGGGCGGATGGTTTCCGTCGGCGTCACGGTGCCTGTGGCGCACGCGGCGAGCGCCAGTGCCGCTGCGGCCAATGCGATGGCTAGTCGCCGCGGTGCACGTGGTGTGGGCATCGTCAGGTCCGTCCTTCCCATGCCGTGGACCGGGACGGCCGCGGCTTTTTCGGGCCGATCGTCCGTCGCCGCCGGCTCGCCGGGATGGGCCATCCGGCACAGCCCAGACAGTCCCGACGGCCCGACCCTGCAAGGCCCCACCGGTCCGGGTGCGGCCAGTCGGGCGGTCCGCTGTGCGGCGCCCTCCCGGGCTGCTACGCTCTGCGCCCCGCGCGACGAGTGGAGGAGGATCCCGAGATGGCTGCCGACCGGACGAAGTTCATCCTCGACGAGGACCACATCCCGAAGGCCTGGTACAACATCGCCGCAGACCTGCCGGTCGCGCCCGCCCCCGTCCTTCATCCCGGGACCGGTCTGCCGATCGGACCGGCCGACCTGGCCCCGCTCTTTCCCATGGAGCTGATCAAGCAGGTCGTCAGCCAGGACCGCGAGATCGAGATCCCCGAGCCGGTCCGCGAGGCGTATCGGCTCTACCGGCCCAGCCCGCTCTACCGTGCTCGCCGGCTCGAGAAGGCGCTCGGGACGCCGGCCCACATCTACTACAAGTACGAGGGCGGCTCGCCGTCCGGGAGCCACAAGCCCAACACCGCCCTCCCGCAGGCCTTCTACAACAAGGAGGAGGGCATCACCCGCCTCGCCACCGAGACCGGCGCCGGCCAGTGGGGGAGCGCGTTGGCGTTTGCCGGCGCGGCCTTCGGCCTCGAGGTCAAGGTCTACATGGTTCGCAGCAGCTACGACCAGAAGCCGTACCGGCGGGTCCTGATGGAGACCTATGGCGCCTCGGTCGTCGCCAGCCCGAGCCAGGACACGGACTACGGTCGCGGGGTACTGGCGGACAACCCGGGCCATACCGGCTCGCTCGGTCTGGCGATCAGCGAGGCGATCGAGGACACGGTGACCCACCCGGGGACGAAGTACTCGCTCGGGTCCGTCTTCGACTTCGTGCTGCTCCACCAGACCGTCGTCGGCCAGGAGGCAATGGAGCAGATGGCCATGGCCGGCGAGGAGCCGGACGTCGTCATCGCCTGTGCCGGCGGCGGTTCGAACTTCGCGGGCTTGACGTTCCCGTTCCTGGGACGTGGGCTGCGAGGCGGCCCGATGCCCCGGATCATGGCCGTGGAGCCGGAGGCCGCCCCATCGCTCACCCGCGGCGTGTACCGCTACGACTTTGGCGACACCGCGCGGATGACGCCGCTCATCAAGATGCACACGCTCGGGCACGACTTCATCCCCGAGCCGATCCACGCCGGCGGGCTCCGCTACCACGGCATGTCGCCGCTCGTGTCATTGCTCAAGGAACACGGGTACATCGAGGCCCGTGCAGTCCACCAGCGCGCGTCCTTCGAGGCCGGGGTGCGATTCGCGCGATCCGAAGGGATCCTGCCCGCACCCGAGCCTACGCACGCCATCAAGGCCGCCATCGATGAGGCGGTCGAGGCCCGCGATGAGGGGCGCTCCAGGGTGATCCTGTTCAACCTGTGCGGGCATGGCCATTTCGACCTGTCCGCGTATGAGCGCTACCTGTCGGGCACGCTCGAGGACTACGAGTACCCGGCCGAGAAGGTCGCCGAGGCGCTCCGCGCGCTGGAGGGACTGCCGGTCGGCTGACGTGGGCGGCTGCAAGGCTCGTCGCGCCACCACGAGCGACCGGCCCTCAGGCTCGCCCCGCCACCACCTACGAATAGGGCTCGTGGTACGTCGCCGTGCGCCCGGAACGATCACCGCCTACGAATAGGGCTCGTGCAAGACGCCACTTCGCGCGTGACCGGCACTGGGTACGATCCCGGCCGATCAGGAAGGCGCCGCCGGCAACCTCAAAACGGTGACGGATCTGCGCCTACCACGAGCCAGGCTCGTAGATGGCGGAATCGGCCGCCCGCCCCCCCGGTCGCGGGCTCGCGAATCGCCCGTGCGCCAGACCGCCCGGACCGCGGGACCCTGGACATCGGTGCCTTCCTCGCCGAGCGGCTCCCGCCCTCGCCGAGCGGCTCCCGCCCCGCGCCGCCCGCGCCCCGCGCCCGCCCGCCTCGCACGCTTCCCTTCACGAGAACTCCCGCGGGTCTACAGTTCTGCACATGAAGGGCGATCGCGTCGAGGCGGTGGTGGACACCGGGCAGGGTGTCCAGACCTTCGAGATCGTCGCGACCAGGGCCGGCCGGCGGATCGAAGTCGTGACGTCCCGCGGCGTTGTCGAGGTCCGCGAGGTGACGCGCTCCGGCACGCCGGTCCGAACGGGCCGCTTCATGGCGAACCGGCTGATCGCCCTCGTCGAGCACCCCGCGGCCGACGAGCGCGGCAGAGTCGAGATCTCCACCCGCCACCGGATCCAGCGTGGCGGCTGAGAGCGCCCCGGTCAGTCTGGCAGTCGATCCCCCGGCATCGTGAACCACGGTCGAACTTCGGCCCGAAGACGGCCGGCCACGATGGCCGGATCCGCCGCCATCAGGGCCTCCGCCTCGGCGCGGGTCGGAACTGTGAGGACGCCGATCCCACGAAGCGCGCCCGCCCCGTCGACAGGCCCGAACAGCACCAGCTGGCCGCGCTTCCGGAGCGTGAACAGGTGGCGAAGGTGCGCGGCCTGGATCGCCTCGAGTTCGCCCGGCGACTGATCGCGCCTTGGGCCGCGTTTGAGGAGGAGGAGCCAGAACCAGCGCTGCCGCCCGACCTGCACTTCGACGAGCGCGTCGGTGACCTCGGGATCGAACAGTTCCTCCTCCCCGGCCATCGGGGTCAGCTCGCCGCGCCGACGCCGATCGCCCGCCCGGCCTCGACGAACGTCTTGAGGCCGGACACGATGTAGACGATCCCGCCGCTGAAGTCGGCCGCCGTCTTCGAGCCCTCGACCAGCCCGGAGGTGGTCACAGTCAGCCTGGTCGCGCCGCCGGCTTCGGCATCGAGGACCCAGGCCATCTCGACCGGGCCCTCGGCCTCGATGTCGGGGTCCCAGCGGGCGTGAAAGGACATCCGGAGCCTGTTCGGAGGGTCGGCCTCGAGGACAAGGCCGTCCGCTGCAATCGAGCTGTCCGGATACGCGTAGGTCAGAGGGGCGCCGGGCGCCCAGGTCGAAGCGACTCGGGTTCCGTAGTAGTACTGGACTGTCTCGTCGCCGTCGGTGATCGCTCGCCAGACACGGTCCGGCGAGGCCTGGATGTAGACGCTGTAGACGTGGTCGAAGGTGGTCATGGGTGCCTCCAGGTGTCGTTTCATCGCGCTCATCGCCCCGACGACCGGCTCCGCGAACTTGCTGATCCAGCGGTCGTGGACGAGCCGGATCGGGACGGGGTTGAGGTAATGCCGCTTCTCCCGGCCGACGCGCCGGGTGGTGACGAGGTCGGCCGCGGCCAGGACGTCCAGGTGCCGCATCACCCCGAACCGCGTCATCTCCGGCAGGTGAACGCATAGCTCGCCGAGCGTCTGGCCATCGCGCTCGAAGAGCCGGTCCAGCAGGAGCCGTCGGCTCGGGTCGCTCAGCGCCCGGAAGATCGGGAACATCGGATCGACCGCCATGCCGGGACTATATGTGACTAGATAGTCACATGTCAAGTAGTCCGGATGGGCGGCCTGGTCCGGATGGGCGGCGCCGTCGACCGCTCCTCACAGGTCCCGCATCATGGCAGGCATGGACCCGCTGCCGCCCGAGGCGCTCCTCGCCGCCTACCCCGCCCCGATACGAGATATCGGGGAGTGGCTGCGTGTCGTCGTGCGGCGGGCCACGCCCGAGGCCATCGAACGGGTCCGGCCGGGCTGGGGGCTCATCGGCTACGACATCCCGGTTGGGCCACGCCGGACCGCATACTTCGCCATGATCTGGGCCGAGCCGATCCACGTCCACCTCGGGTTCGAGCACGGCGTGCTCATGGCCGATCCTCGCCGGCTCCTCCAGGGCGCAGGGGTCACGAAACGGGTCCGCTGGGTCACGCTGACCCCGGACTCCATGCTCCCGGAAGACCGACTGGCAGAGCTCGTACTCGAGGGCGCGCGCGTGGCTTCGATGTCGCGCGGCGAGCGCGCGCTTCTCGCGGCGACCCGCGACCCAACCGGGGGGTGACCGCGACTCGTACACCATCCCCACGGCGCAGCCGCTGGCCGCGACCCGCAGATCATCCCCGCGTCGGGAATCGATTCCCGCCTCCCGTAGCGGCTCACCCGGCCGATTCTTGACAGATTTGCCTCAGGCGCACCTTCGTCTGCGATTTCCCGCCAGACGGTCCTGACGCGACCACCTGTCAGTGCATCGTTCGTCCCTTGAGCGGGATTCGTGCTTGGGTTGCGCGCCGACCGCGCACCACGGCTGACTTGCGTGCACCCGTTGGCAATTTGTCAAGATCGCGGACCAGAGACCGGACCTGAGATGACTGCACCTGCGCGGCTCCGGCACCTTGAGAGCGGCCGGTACCCCGCGGGACTACCGCCCCGGAGGCCCCGGCCCCGTGCGAGCGGCCGTCACCATCCTCGCGGGTGCGCGACCGGGGAAACGAGCTGACGGTCGGCTATCCGCCCGAGGCCCGCGAAAATCGCCCCGCAACCGGCCCCTGCTATCGTCAGCGCATGGAAGGCGGGAGGGCGCGGCCCGGGCGGACCCTCGAGCGGGAACAGGACCCGATCGCCGCCACGTGGCTCGGCCGGATCGCCTACCGCGAGGCCTGGGCGCTCCAGAAGCAGCTCGTCCAAGCGCGCGCCGCCGGGGACGCCCCGGACACCCTTCTCCTGCTCGAGCACGACGCCGTCCTGACGCTCGGGCGCAACGCCGACGTTGCCCACGTCCTGGCCACGCCCCGGGAGCTGCGCCGCCGCGGGATCGAGGTCCACCACGTCGAACGCGGTGGTGAGGTGACCTACCACGGCCCGGGCCAGCTGGTGGCCTACGCGATCCTGCGCCTCGGCGACCGTGGGCTCCTGATCCGGCCGCTCGTCCGCGCTCTTGAGGACGCCATGATCGATACGTGCGCGGCACTCGGGGTGACGGCCACGCGCCGCGACGGCCACCCCGGCTGCTGGGTGGTCGAGGAAGGGCGCCCTGCGCGAAAGCTCGGCGCGCTCGGCATCCGGATCGAGCGGGGCGTGAGCTATCACGGCATCGCCCTCAACATCGACCCGGACCTCCGCGACTTCGAACTCATCGATCCGTGTGGGATGCCCGGCCTCGTTTCCACCTCGATCGCTGAGGAGCTGGGCCGGACCGCGGAACCGCCGACTACGGAGGCAGTCCGCCAGGCGGGCGAGGCCTTCGCGGCCGCCTTCGGGCGGGCCATTGGTGCGCCGGTCGCGTGGGCTCCAGACCCGTGGGGTTACGCAAGCTCGGGCGCAGGTGCTGGCAGCGCCTCGGCCGCAAGCAGCGCCTCGGACGTCCCGGCGAGGGTTGCCTGAATGGCCGCGGGACTGTTCGAGCTGCGCAAGGACCCGATCACGGGCTGGTGGGTCGCGACGATCGTGGATCGCGCCTTTCACCGCGATCGGTTCGCCCGGCCGGCCGAGCAGATCGATGACGCCGGCGACTGTCAGAACTGCCGGTTGCCCGAGGGCGATGGCGTCCGTCTCCGCGTCCTGAAGGACTATGCGTTCCACGTCGTCGGGACCGAGGACGAGGCGCGGGAGCTCGACCAGCGGTTCGCCCAAGTCGCCCTCTCGAGCGCGCGCGCCGCGGGGAGCTGGCGGACCGTTGTGGCGCCACCGCGTGAGCATCGCCCGCTCCAGCAGGTCGGCTCAACCATCGTCGAGGCGATGGTCACGGGTGCTCGCGACGCCATCGAGGCCGCCCGCGCCGCCGGCCAGACCGACTACCTCCAGGTCGTCCAGAACTGGGGCGCGCAATCCGGGGCCAGGACGAACCACCTCTGCTTCGAGTTCTACGACCTGCCCCAGATCCCGCATCGGATCGCCGAGGAACTCGGGGGCGCAGCCCGGTACGTGATCCGAGAGGGGGAGTGCCCGTATTGCCGCCTCGTCCGCGAGGCGACGCGAACACGGGAGCGTCTCGTCTGGGAGGACACGGACTCCGTGGCGTTTGCGCCCTGGGCGTCGCGCTCGGCATTCGAGCTGTGGATCGTGCCCCGCCGCCACGATGCGGACTTCGGTCGGGCGACCGATGCCGACATTCGGGCCACCGGTTCGGCGTTGCGAAACGTCCTGACCACCCTTGCCCACACCCTCGATGGGCCGCCGTACAACCTCATTCTCCACACGGCGCCGCTTCGCGAGCGGGTCGACGCGACCTATCACTGGCACTGGGAGATCCATCCGCGCCTGCGGGACATCGCCGGCCTCGAGCTCGGCACCGGCCTGCCGGTCAACCCGGTCTCGCCCGAGGAGGCGGTCGACGAGCTGCTCGCGAGAGCGACCGCAGGTGCCCTGGAGACGCAGGGTTGAGTCCGCGTCGTCACATCGCGGCCGGACGCGCCGTCCCTCGGGTCGGCGGCGCGCGACACTCTCCGTCCGCTCCGTCATCCGCCAGGGAAGGATCCGGATGTTCGGCAGCGAGCCGGGGGGCTTCGCATACGGGATCGGTGTGCCGTCGCGGCCGACGGCCGGCGACGCCATGACCGCTGCCTGGAACCGGGACTCCGCGGCATCCTTCGTCGAGGCCCTGTTCGCGAAGCATCACGGGGAGATCTATGCCTACCTCGTCCGGATGGTCCGCGACCCCGACCTCGCGGCCGACCTGACACAGGAAGCGTTCGTCAAGGCCTACCGGGCATACGACGCGCTCGAAAAGGGTGAGAACGCGCGAGCCTGGCTGTACCAGATCGCGCATCGCGTGGCCCTCGACGACATCCGGCGGCGGAAGATCGTCCGATTCCTCCCGCTGACCGGCGACGGCCGGGGATCGTCGCCGTCCGCGGAGCGCGTGGCCATGGACCTCCGGCTGTCGGGCCCGCTCGCGCGCGCGCTGGCGCGGATCCCCGAGCGCCAGCGGGCCGCGCTGCTCCTGGCCGAGGTCCACGACCTGTCCGGCACCGAGTTGGCCACCGCCCTCGGCATCAGTCACGTCGCCGCTCGCGCCCTTCTGACCCGGGCGCGCGAATCCCTTCGCCAGGCGCTTGCCGCGGAGAGGACGGCCGAGGCGGCCGCCGAGGCCGATCGGGACACGGCCTATGCCCATGGATCAGGGCCCGGTCGATGACCCTGCCGTTCCGCCGCCGGCACAACGATCACGAGGCGTCTCACGACCGCGCCCGAGCACTGATCACCCTGGGCTTCATCGAGCCAACCGACGCCGGCAATGCCGCGTGGCTGGGGCTCCATCTCGCCGGGTGCCTCGAGTGCAGGAACGACGCGGAGGCGTACGCGGCCGACCGGGGGATGCTCCGGTTACTGCGCGACGATTCTCCTGAACCGCCGCGCGACCTGTGGGCGCGGACGGCAGCCGAGATCGAGCGCGAGGCCGGGCGGCGCGAGCGACGCCCCCGGCCGGCGGCGTCGCTCTTGGGATGGCGCATCGGGAGAGTCCCGGTAGGCGCCGTATCCGGGTTGATCGTGGTGCTCGTTGTCGTGGGAGCATCGCTCGTCCCGCGCTTCGGATCGCTGCTCGGGCCGTCGCCGGCCGGCAGCGACGTGGCCCTTGGAACCGGGGGAGCGGCGCCGACGCCGATCGCCCTCGACGCGGTTGCCCTGGCCTGGATCCAGACTGCGCCGGACGGCACCTATCAGTTCGTGCAAGCGCGGGTTCACGAGGTCTGCCCTGACCAGAAGGTCGGCTGTGCCCCGCTCTCCAGCGGCCTGAACACCCGGCTCTCCCTGACCGAGGCGCCCCAGGCGGTCATCCTCTCGCCGGCGGGGACCGAGATCGTGGTTGTCACCGGGGCCTCGACCGGCACCGGTGGCGATGTCTTCGTCGTGCCAGTCCCGCCTGCGCCCGTGCGCGCTGAAACGCCGTCGCCGGCATCCTCGTCGGCGACGCCGGAGCCGACCGCCACCGGGCCGGTCGCGTCGTCGCCGAGCCCGACCGATTCGGCCAGCTCGAGGCCGACGCCGACAGTCCCGCTCGCGACGCCCGCCTCGAGCGCGTCGCCGGCCGCCTCGTCGGCCGGGTCGCCGGAGGTGTCGCCGGAAGCCTCTCCAGGGCCCGAGGTCTCGGGTGGCTATGCGATCGCATCCGGGGTCGTGGTCGTGGGCGACGCGGCGTACTCCCCGGACGGCGCCTGGCTTGCATTCTCGGCCCGCCTCGCGGACGGCGCGACCGGGCCGGACCTGTACCTCTGGCGGGTCGGCGATCCGCTCGCGATCGCCGTCACCTCGGATCACAGGACGTACTTCGCCGGGTGGCTGGGGGGCCTCGTTCTGGCCAACCGCGTCGAGCCGGACGTGGCGGAGGAAGCACCGCCCGTAAACGCCGACGCCACGACGCCGCCCAGCCTGAAGCCGACCCCGGAGCCAACGCCCGGCGGCTCGGTCGATCCGAACGCGACACCCGCCGCGTCGCCGGTCATTGCCGAGGATCATCCCGTCGCGCTGCTGCTCGACCCCGACACCGGCGTCGAGACGCCGATGCGCGGCTGGGACATGTGGCACCCGACGGTGGATCCGACCGGCCGCTCGATCGTCTACTGGTCCGGAACGCTGGTCCGGGACGGCACCGGGATGGGCTGGACCCTGGGCACCGGACGGCTCGTCCTGGACGGCTGGGAAAACCCGTCCACTGCTGCGCCGGGCGAAGTGACACCCGAGCCCGGAAGCACCGAGGTTCCCGGGAGCCTCCCTGCGGACGCCCCGGAGGCGACCGCGACCCCGGGCCCGACCGTCGCCAACGGCGACCCGCTTCCCGCGATCGGTCCGGCCGGCCACCCGGTCGTCCTCGCGGAGGGTCCGCTCACCGACTTCGACACCTGGTTCGACCCCGAGGGAATCCGCCTGGCCGTCTGGATCGCGGATCCCGATGATCCGGCGGTCGGAACCCTCCGCCTCGTCGTCCTCGATCCCGACACGCTGGCGCTCGATCCGACGGCTGATCCCCTGCCCGGCGTGGCGGCCCTGCGAGGCGTATCGATGAATAGCGGGCGCCTTGCATGGGTGACGCCGCCCGGCCAGGACGGCGAGGGTTCGCACGTCCAGGTGCTCGGCTGGCGCGGCCGCGACTTCGGTCAGATCCGGACGATCCAGGGGGAACACCTCTCGGTCGTCCGCTGACAGACAGGGTCGGCATGACGTAGAGTCGGGCCGTGCCATCCCGAAAAACCGCCGCGCTTGCGGCGATCGTCGCCCTGCTCGCGTTCGCCTCGCTGCCCGGCCTGGCCGGGTCCCGGGAACCGAGCCAGGTCCAGCCCATCACGGCGGCTGCGTTCCGTGAAGTCATCCTCGCGGCAAGCGGCGGCCGATCGACCCAGGCCGCGATCGCGCCCGATGCCGCGTACGCATCGTCTGGTCGCCTTGACCCGTCGACGACCCTGACCGAACCGAACCGGGCGGGCCCGCCCGCGGCCGCGCCCGCCGAGCGTGTAGCGGTGAAACTCCCTAGGCTGGCCACGACCTGGGACTGGAAGGCGCCCCGCTACACGATGACCGGCTACGCCACCTTCTACGACGACGGGACCACCGCGATGCGACTGCCACGGGGCACCGTCGTCGTCATCTGCGGCGAGCACGGTTGCGTCGATCGGGTGGTCAACGACTATGGCCCGATCAAGTCCAGCCGCGTGGTCGACATGTATCGCCCGGACTTCTTCCGGATCTGCGGCTGCGGTTGGTGGTCCGGCACGACCTGGGTGACCGTGTCGATCTACTGACCTGCGGCCTCTCGGCGCGGTAGACTCCAGCCGTACCTTCGAGGACCGGCCACGAGAGCCGGACGACGGGCCCGGAGAGGCCGGAAGGAGCGGTGCACACCAGTGCCCCAGCACATCGAGCCGACGGGTCCCCGCCCGAGAGCGTGCCCGTGACCGGGCGCCGGATCATGACGGCGGACGAGATCCGACGGGCGGTGATCCGCATCTCCCACGAGGTCGTCGAGAAGCATGCCGGCACGGACGGGCTCGTCCTCGTGGGCATCCAGCGGCGCGGGGTTCCGATCGCCCGGCGGCTCGCGGAGGCCATCCTGGAGCACGAGAACGCCGTCCTGCCGGTCGGCGCCCTCGACATCACGTTCTACCGCGACGACCTGTCCATGCTCGCCCAGCAGCCCGTCGTGAAGGGCACCGACCTGCCTTTCGACATCACCGACACGACGGTGGTCCTCGTCGATGACGTCTTCTACACGGGGCGGACGATCCGGGCTGCGATGGATGCCCTGATGGAGTACGGACGGCCACGGGCGATCCGCCTGGCCGTTCTCGTGGATCGTGGCCATCGAGAGCTGCCGATCCGCGCCGACCACGTCGGCAAGAACGTGCCGACCTCGCGCGAAGAGGTCGTGCGCGTCCGGATCGAGGAGATCGACGGCGAGGACGCGGTCGACATCGACCGCTCGGCGGCGATGTCGGGACCCCCGGTCGAGATCTCGCGAACATGACCGTGGATCCCGGTCTGGCCGCGCCACCCGAAGTCATCGACGAGGTCGCCATGGCCGTGCAGGACACCGATTCGGACGAGCATCCGGCACCGGCCGGCCGTTGGGCCCACCGTCACCTCCTCGATGTCGACGGGCTCACGTCCGACGATCTGGACCTGGTCATGCGCACCGCGGACACGATGGGCCAGGTCCTCGCCCGCCCGATCCCCAAGGTTCCTGCCCTTCGCGGCTGGGGCGTCACGATCCTCTTCTACGAGGCCTCGACGCGCACGCGCGTGAGCTTCGAGGTCGCCGCGAAGAACCTTTCGGCGGATGTCGTCAACATCGCCGCGACCAGCTCGTCGGTGGCCAAGGGCGAGTCGCTGATCGATACGGTCCGAACGGTTGAGGCGCTGGGCGCGAGGATGCTCGTGATCCGCCACGGGACCTCGGGTGCGCCGTACCTCGCCGCGGAGCACTTCTCGGGGAGCGTGCTGAACGGCGGCGACGGCTGGCACGCCCACCCGACGCAGGCGTTGCTGGACCTCTACACGCTCCGTGCGAGGCTTCCAGGTGGGACCGTCGCCGGGCGCAAGGTCGTGATCCTGGGCGACGCGCTCCACTCGCGCGTCGCCCGGAGCAACCTTTGGTCACTCACTGCTGCAGGCGCCGACGTGTGGGTCTGCGGGCCGGCCACGTTGCTCCGAGGTTTCGAGGCATGGGCTGCGACGGGGATCGCCGGGTCGCGACGGTTCACGGTCACCTCGGATGTGGCCGCCGCGCTACGCGACGCCGACGTCGTGATGGCCCTGCGCATCCAGCGCGAGCGGATGGCTTCGGGGCTCCTGCCGTCGTTGCGCGAGTACGCGGCCCGATTCGGCCTCACGCGCCAGCGCCTTGCCGCCGCGAAGCCCGATGCCCTCGTCATGCACCCGGGCCCGATGAACGAGGGGGTCGAGATCGCGCCAGACGTGGCAGCCGGTGGCCAGTCCGTGATCACGGACCAGGTCGCCAACGGGGTGGCCGTCCGGATGGCGGTCCTGTTCCTTCTTGCCGGCGCCCGGGGTGGCGCGGAGTGACGTCAGTCGTCCCGGGCCGGGCGGCCAGAGTCGTCCAGGGAGTCGGCGCGCTCGTCGCCGATCTCGAGATCACGCGAGCCTGGCTCGTGGATCCGGGAGCCGGCCGGGAGGGCCCCGGCGAGATCGTGGTGACCAACGGTGTCCTCGAAGCCGTGACCTGGCTCGAGGGCGCCGAGGCTACCGGGGTTGATGCGACCGGCATCGTGGTGGCCCCCGGCTTCCTCGACCTCCATGCGCACTTCCGCGAGCCAGGCAACGAAGACGCGGAGACGGTGGCCACCGGACTCGCGGCCGCCGCTCGCGGCGGGTTCACGGCCGTGTGTGTGATGCCGAACACGACGCCGGCGCTTGACGAGCCGTCGGTGCTGGCCCGGATCCTGGCCGCTGCGGCCACTTCCGGGTCGCCGGTGACGCTCCTTGCCCACGGGGCCGTGACCGCTGGTCGATCGGGGGAAGGGCTGGCCGCACTCGGCGAGTTGGCCGATGCCGGGGTCGTCGGCTTCAGCGACGACGGGGCCCCGGTACGCTCAGCGGCACTCCTGCGGAACGCGCTGGCCTATGCGGGCATGCTCGGGCTGCCGATCGTGGATCATCCCGAGGATCCGACGCTCACCGGCGGTGCCGAGGCGAACGAGGGACTGATTGCAACCGTGCTGGGCCTTCGAGGCTGGCCCGGCGCTGCGGAGGTCAGCGCCGTGGCCCGGGACATCGCGATCCTGGCCGAGGTTCTGGCGGACGTTCCCGGCGCGCGGCTCCACCTGACGCACCTGTCGACGGCCGCCTCGCTCGACCTCGTCCGGCGGGCGAAATCGGCGGACCTGCCGGTGACCTGCGACGTGACCCCGCATCACCTCGCGCTCAGCGACGAGTGGCTCGCGGGCGCGCGGCGATGGGCGTGGGAAGCGCTCGCCGACGACGGCGCGGCTCGCGATCCATGGCGGGACGGCGCGATCACGGCGCCGCCGTTCGACCCCTCGCTCCGGGTCAACCCGCCGCTGCGTTCGGCTTCCGACGCTGCTGCCTGCCTGGTGGCGCTGGGCGACGGCACTGCCGATGCCATTGCCACGGACCATGCCCCCCATACCGAGGTGGACAAGGCAGTCGAGTTCGGGCTGGCCGCCAACGGGATCAGCGGGATCGAGACGGCGCTCGGGGTCGTCCTTGCGGCGGTCGATGCCGGACGGCTCTCGCTCGCCACGGGCATCGCGGCCCTCACGACGGGACCGGCGCGGGTGCTGGGAGATCGGGCGCCGGGTGGTGGCTCCGCTGTCCGTGGGCTCATCGAGGGCCAGCCGGCGAACCTCGTGGTCTTCGACCGTTCGGCCACGTGGCGGGTGTCTGCGGAGGCGATCGCCTCGAAGGGCAAGAACTCGCCGCTGCTCGGGCGCGACCTGCCGGGTCGGGTCCTGCTCACGGTCGCCGGCGGTCGGATCGCCTACGAGGCGCCGGAATAAACCGTCGGCCAACGGGAAACGCCCGCTGGCGCTGAGCGTTCCTGTCAAATGGCACCCAGGCGGGAGCTCGTCACGACGACGGACGTGCCCGGCTCGTGTCGTGAGCGTGGATGCGTCGGCGCGCTGGAGACAGATTCTCACTACAACGGCAGCAGTCGCTGAATTGTCGACTTGCTCCCGCCCGACGAGCCGATGACACGAGTTAGGGCCGCGGGAGCAGCCGGCCGCCGTAGGGCGGACAACCGTCCCGTCCTGGTCGGGGGTCCGCCCGCTACCATGCGTGCCATGGACGCCAAGCCCACCATGAACAGCGACTACGAGCGACGGGCGTACTGGCACGCGACGATGCCGCCGATGCACGATCGGAGCGGCCGGCAGCTGCCGGACTCGGTCGACGTCGCCATCGTCGGTGGCGGCTACACCGGGGTTGCTGCGGCCCGCAAGCTCGCCCTCCAGGGGGCGAAGTCCGTCCTCCTCGAGGCGCGGACCCTGGGCTGGGGAGCGTCCACCCGGAATGGGGGCATCGCCCACCCGGGCTTCAAGTGGGGCCCTCGGACCCTCATGAAGCGCTACGGCGCCGAGACCGCCCGCGCAATCTACGGCGAATCGATGGAGGCGCTCGAGCTCGTCTTCGGGCTGATCCGCGACAACGAGATCGATGCCGAGCTCCGCCCGAACGGCTGGCTCGAGCTCGCCTGGGCACCGGGCCATTACCGCGAGTTCGCCCATGCGGCCGAGGCCCTCACGGATGTCGGCGCCCGCCCGCGCGTTATCCCGCCTGACCAGCTTCGAGCGGAGATCGGCACGGAGGTCTACCACGGAGGCCTGGCGGTCGATCCGGGCGGCATCCTCCACCCCGCGAAGTGGTTTGCCGGGCTCGTCGGGCTCGCCGAGCGGGCCGGGGCGGACCTTCACGAGGAAGCGCCGGTGCTCTCGATCCGGAAACAGGCCGACGGACGGTTCGTCGTGGAGACCGGGCGCGGCGCAATCCTCGCCCGGGACGTCCTGGTCGCGACCAACGGCTATACGAACGGCGCCGCACCGAGCGTCCGCCGCCGGATCGTGCCGATCGGGAGCTACATCATCGCGACCGAACCCCTGCCGGAAGACACCGCGAAGGAGCTGTCACCTACCGGTCGCGCCTACTTCGACACCAGGAACTTCCTGTCCTACTGGCACGTGTCGGCCGATCGGCGCCTCATCTTCGGCGGCCGGGTCAGCTTCCTGCCGATGTCCCCGGAGCGGGTGACGCGGCTCCTGTTCAACCGGATGATGGAAATCCACCCCCAGGCTGCCGGCGCCAGGGTCGACTACTCGTGGAGCGGCAAGGTCGCCATGACGTTCGACCGGATGCCCCACATCGGGCGGCTCGGCGGTGTCATGCATGCGGTCGGCTATTCGGGCACGGGCGTCCTCATGTCAACGTATCTCGGCACGCGCGCGGCGGAGTGGCTCGGCGGCGGGGAGCCGCCCGCGCTCGCCAGGCTGCGGTTTCCGCTCGTGCCGGCGCCGTACGAGGGCCGGCCCTGGTTCCTGCCCGTGGTCGGCGAGTACTTCCGGTTTAAGGATCGAATGGCGGTCCGCGGGGTGCGAGCGCATCTGGAGACGGGCGACGAGGCCGAGACGACCGGGCCATAGCGGTTCCGCCGGGGAGCGGCGCATCATCCGACCATGCGCGGCTGCAACGGACGAGGCACGAGCTCCGATCTGCCACGGCGCCTGATTGCCCTGGGAGCGGCACTTGACCTGATCCTGTCACTTGGGCTCGCGAGTGCGCTGCCTGGCGCGACCGCTGCGGCAGAGCCGAGTCCGTCGACCGGCCCCGCGCCGACCGCGCGGCCGCCCACCTGTGCAGAGCGCTACCGGGTGGACGGACCCGGTGGCCTCGATCTCCTGCTCGGTTGCGTCGTCGCCGATCTCGTCACGGCCTACACTCGCGCGGGCGTGGAGGCGAACGGGGAGCCGCCGCGGATCTCGGCGTGGCTCGCGCCCATCGCGCTCACGGTCCTGATCTTCACGGGGCTCGCGCTCCTGTTGAGACTGGTGCTTCGGAGACTGGGCCGCGAGTTCGCCCCGGCGGCACCGACGGCCTGGTGGTCCTGTCCAGGCTGTCACTCGTTGAACGCCGCCGGCCACGAGGTCTGCTACGCATGCGGTCGGGCACGGGACGCGGAGGCTCCGGCGACGGACCCGGACGCCGAGCCGTTCGCGCCGCAGTCATTCGGACGCAGGATGGACCGGTAGGTCGGCGGCCAGTTCCCGGAGCGTCTCGAGGAGACCCTCGACGTCCGACTCGACGGCCTGCGTGTTGAGGATTCCCGCCCGCAGCCAGGTTCCCCCGCGGAGGCGCGTGGTCGAGACCCAGCCCGCACCCGACGCCTCGAGGCTGCGCTGGAGGGCGTCCTGGTGATCGTCGAGGGCCACCCCTGCCAAGCCCGGCACGAGGTGGCGGAAGCAAACCACCGAGAGCGGCGGGATCGCGGGGACGGCCTCGAAGTCGTCACTGCCGGCGATGACCGAGGCGAGGTGCGCCGCGAGGTCGTTGTTGGCGTCGATCAGCCGCCCCAGCCCGGCCTTCCCGAGATGCTTCCACGAGAACCACAGCTTGAGGGCACGCCACCGGCGGGTACCTTCGAACCCCAGCTTCCAGAAGTTGAGGCCCGCGCCATGCGCCTCGCCAGCCGTGGCACTATCGCGCGCCTCGGCGGCCGTGGGAGTGTCGTGCGCCCGGGCCACTGCCGTCAAAGCAGAGCCGTGGCCGGCCCGGTAGTACTCCGGTTTGCGGGCCCCGAACACCTCCTCGAGGACTGCCCCGCGGCGGACCATGAGCCCGCCGATGTCGTAGGCCTGGAAGAACCACTTGTGGGGATCCACGGTGACGGAATCCGCACGATCCAGGTCGGCGACCCGCCCGGAGTCGCGGGCCGAGAGGAGCGCCCCGGCTCCATATGCCGCATCCGCATGCAGCCACAGCCCATGTCGCGCGGCCACGTCCGCCAGCTCCCCGATTGCATCCACCGCCCCCGTGTTCGTGGACCCGGCAACCCCGGTGATCGCCACCGGGGTCAGTCCCCGGGCCAGATCTGCGTCGATCGCCGCCGCCACCGCCGCGCCACGCAACCGGAAGTCGTCGTCTGAGCGCACGCTGACGAGCGTCTCGGGCGGGAAGCCCAGCTCGTCGAGCGCTCGCCCGATCGAGAAGTGGCCCTGGTCGCTTGCGTACACCCGGAGGCCCTCGAGGACGCGGCCGCGCGGCGGCGCCTCCAGGCCGAGCATCCGCGGCACGTGCGCATCGCGGACCAGGGTCATGCCGATGAAGTTGGCCATGACCCCGCCCGATGTCAGCAGCCCGAAGCTGTCGCGCTCGTAGCCGAGCAGGTCGCACAGCCACCGAACGACCTCCTCCTCGACCGTCGCCGCGATGGGACCGGCGTGCCACAGGTCGACGCCCTGCTGGGCGAACTGGCTGAGGATCTCGCCGAGGATCGAGGCGACGAGCGGCGGCGGCGTGAAGTACCCGAAGGAGCGCGGGTGCCAGGCGCTCACGGTATAGGGCGCGATCCGCTCCCGAAACTCCTCGAGTAGGGCCGGTAGGGCCGTTGCCTCCACCGGGGCCGGTCCGGGTTCGCCGGTGGGCCCGAAGAACCGGGAACGCAGCTCGGCAAAGCCCGTGCCCTCGCCCATCGCCCGGTCGAGGGCGTGGTCGTAGAGGTAACCCAGGCCGGCCTCCCACGTCGCCGCGCCGGCGGCGCGCAATGCCTCACGAGAGCTCGCCGGATCCCTGACCCCGAGGAGCTCCGGCTCGGGGTGCCAGGCGAACTGCTCCAGGAAATCCGGGGGGATCGGCGGGCGCGTGTCGCGGGGGGAACGGTTCGGCATCGCGGCCGATGGTACGGGAGCCTGGTCTCCGGCGGAAATGGCGTGACGGGTCCGCCGATGATCGGCATACTCCGCCGCATCCCCGAGCGGGGCAGCGGAGGAGGACGCGTGGCGGACGGGCGAACGATCGTGTTCTTTCCGGAAGGTGCCTATGGCCCGACGAACAACTGCGTCGGCATCGGCCAGGTCCTCCAGCGCCACGGCCATCGCGTCGTGTTCATCGTGGAGGAGTCGTTCGCAGGACGGCTCGAGGCCCAGGGCTTCGAGGAGCGGCTCATGCGTCTCGGGCCGCCGCCGGCCACGGAAGAGGTTCCCGGCCAGTTCTGGATCGACTTCATCCGGGACACGTCACCGATCTTCCAGAAGCCGACGATCGAGCAGCTTGGCGAGTTCATGGCGCCGACCTGGCAGGCGCTCATCGACGGAGCGAAGTACGTCGACGACCGGCTCCGCGAGATCATCGATGAGGTCCGTCCCCACGTACTCGTCGAGGACAACGTCGTGTGCTTCCCGGCCCTGCCCGCATCGGGTCTGCCGTGGGTCCGGATCGTGTCGTGCAATCCGGCCGAGCTCAAGGACGCCGCCGTCCCGCCGCTGTCGTCCGGCTATCCGGCGTCAGACCCATCCGGGTGGCCGGCGTTCCTCGAAGAAGTCGAGCGAACCCACCGGTCGATGTGGTCAGACTTCGACGCCTTCGTGCGTGAGCGTCGAGCGCCGGGCCTGTCGTGGCCAGCTACCGGTCCGGAGTTCATCCATGAATCGCCCTGGCTGAACTTGTACTCGTACCCGCTCGAGGCGGACTACGTGCGCGAGCGCCCGCTCAGTCCCGCCTGGCATCGCCTGGACTCGACCGTCCGCGCGACGGCGGAGACCTGGGAGTTGCCGGCACATCTCCGCGACGAAGAGGGATCCCTGATCTACCTCTCGCTCGGGAGCCTCGGGTCGGCCGATGTCGGGCTGATGCAGCGGCTGGTGGACGTGATGGGGCGGACGCGGCACCGCGTGATCGTCTCGAAGGGACCGCTGGCGGACCAGATCAGGCTGCACGACAACATGGCCGGCGAGGGCTTCCTGCCACAACCCGCGATCCTGCCGCAGGTCGACCTCGTCATCACGCACGGCGGCAACAACACGGTCGTCGAGGCGTTTCACCACGGCAAGCCGATGATCGTGCTGCCGCTCTTCTGGGATCAGGTGGACAACGCGCAGCGGGTTGACGAGACCGGGTTCGGAGTCAGACTGTCGACCTACGAGTTTCGCGACGAACAGCTGACTGGTGCCGTGGAGCGCCTGCTCGGGAACGCCCCACTTCGGGCCCGGATGGCGGCCATGTCGGTTCGCATCCGGAGCACCTCGGGAACTACCCGGGCGGCCGGGTTGATCGAGCACGTTGCTCTGACGGGACGACCCGCCAGTGCCGCATGATCAGCGCATTGAAGGTATCGGAGGAGGGATCAGTGAACGTTCCATCGCGCCCCACGACGGGAGGCCGCTTTGCGGCGCTCCTGAGCGTCGTGGCACTCGTCGTCGCTGCCTGCGGAGCCGGTGCGTCGCCAGCGCCGACGACGGCCCCGACGGCCGCCCCGACCGAGGGGCCGACGGCGGCCCCGACGCCCGCGCCGACGCCTGAGAAGCCGTCCGGCAAGATCGTGGTCTCCAACTGGGACCTGTACTTCCCGCCCGACCTCATCGCCAACTTCACGGCGGAGACCGGCGTCGAGGTCGAGTGGAGCAAGCACACCACCAACGAGGACATCGTCGGAAAGCTCGATGCCTCGAACGGCACCGGTTTCGACATTGTCTTCGTCTCGGCGCCGTTCGCCGAGGGCCTCAACAATCGCGGTTGGGCGGAGACGCTCGATCACGGCAGGCTGGCGAACATCGGCAACCTGGCGCCCGAAGCGGACAAGCTTGGATATGACCCGGGGAACACCTTCTCCGTGCCGTATACGTGGGGCACCACCGGTCTGTGCTACCGGTCGGACGTGGTCAGCTTCACGCCGAGCAGCTGGAATGACATGCTCCAGCCCAAGCCCGAGCTCGAGAAGAAGATGACGGCGCTCGCGACGGACCGCTGGTTGCTGCTGCCGGCCCTCAAGTCGCTCGGCTACTCGGTCAACGAGACGGACCCGGCCCATCTCGACGAGGCAAAGGCGCTGCTGATCGAGGCGAAGAAGCACCTGCTCGCGTATGACGACACGACCTTCTACTCGAAACTCGTGTCCGGAGACGCGTCGCTGGTCGTGGCATGGGATGGCTGGTGCAACTACGGCATCGCCGAGAATGCGGACATCAAGTTCATCGTCCCGTCCGAGGGCAGCGACCTCTGGAGCGACACGATGGTCGTCCTGAAGTCCTCCGGAAACAAGACCGCAGCGTACGCGTTCATCGACTACATCCTTCGCCCCGACGTGGCGAAGACGGTGGTCGATCTGACGCTCTACAAGGTGCCGAACCCGGCGGCCATGGCCCTCGTCGACGCGGCCACGATGACGGCCTTCCCGAACCTCGGCATGTCCCCGGCTGACCTGCTGAAGGGCGAGCCCGAGCGCGACCTTGGCGATGCCGCCCCCGCGTGGGCCCAGCTCGTGGCCGAGATCACTGCCGGTCAGTAGCAAAGCCGGATTCCGGGGGCGCCGGCCAGCGGTCGGCGCCACCGGACCAACAACGGGCAATGAGACGACGACTCCTGCTCCTGGGCCCGGCATTCGGGTGGTGGGCCGTCTTCCTCGTTCTCCCGGTTGCCCTCGTGATGGTCTACAGCGTGTTCCACCGAGGCACCTACGGTGGCGTCGTTCCGACCTTCACGCTCGACAACTTCGCCCGCGCCCTGAACCCACTCTACCTTCGGGTCCTGCTGTTCTCGCTGCGCGTGGCGGTCATCACGACGGTCATCTCGCTGCTCATCGGCTATCCCGCGGCCTACGTGATCGCGACCCTCCCTCGGCGGTGGCGCACACCGGTCCTCGTGCTCGTGATCATGCCCTTCTGGACGAGCCTCCTGATCCGGACCTACGCCTGGATCGTGCTGCTCAGCCCGAAGGGCTTGATCAACAACGGGCTCGCGGGGCTCGGGTTGATCGACGGGCCGTTGCCGCTCCTCTACAACGAGTTCGCGATCATCCTCGGGCTCGTGTACGGCTACCTGCCGCTCATGATCCTGCCGATCTACTCGTCGATCGAGCGTCTCCACCCCGAGCTGCGCGAAGCGTCGTCGGACCTCGGAGCCACACCCTTCCGGACGTTCCTCCGGGTGACCCTGCCGCTGACCCTGCCGGGCATCGCCGCTGGCTGCATCTTCGTGTTCGTGCCCAGCCTCGGAAACTTCATCGTGCCTGACCTGCTTGGTGGCGGCCTCTCGATCATGGTCGGGAACCTGATCCAGGGACAGTTCCTCAAGGCTCGCGACTGGCCGTTCGGGGCTGTGCTGTCACTCGCCCTCATCGCCCTCATGGGGGTGCTCCTGTTTGCCCAGGCGTGGCTGCTGGAGCGATCGCGGAAGCAGGCCATTGATGGCTAATCCCGGCTGGGGGCGGCGAATCCTGCGGGCCGAATTCGCGCTGGTCGTCGCCTTCCTGTACCTGCCCATCGCCGTGGTAATCGGTCTGTCGTTCAACGAATCAGGCCTGCCCACCGCATGGACCGGGTTCAGCCTCGACTGGTATGCGTCGGTCGTGGGTAACCAGGGCCTGCTCGACGCCTTCCGGAACACGCTCGTCGTCGGCGTCGTGACGACCGTCGTCGCAACCGTGATCGGGACGCTCCTCGCGGTCGGGCTCGAGCGGGCGGTCCACAGCTCCCTGATCGACAGCGTCGTCTACGTCCCGATGATCATCCCGGACATCGTCCTGGCGATCGCCCTGCTGAGCTTCTACAACCTTGTCTTCTCGGGCCTGCTCCACCTTCAGCTCGGGCTGTGGACCGTGATCATCGCCCACGTCGTGTTCGACATCGCCTTCGTTGCGGTCGTCGTCCGGACGCGGCTGCGGCACTTCGACCGGTCGATCGAGGAGGCCTCGATGGATCTCGGCGCGAACGAGCTGCGGACCTTCCTCAAGATCACGCTGCCGGTGATCGCGCCAGGCGTCATCGCCGGCGGCCTGCTTGCGTTCACGCTGTCGTTCGACGAGTTCATCATCGCGTTCTTCACGAAGGGAACTGCCGAGACGTTCCCGACCAAGGTCTACTCGATGATCCGGTTCGGGGTCACGCCGGAGGTCAACGCCATCGCGACATTCGTGTTCCTTGTCAGCATCACCCTCGTCCTCGTCTCGCAGCGACTCCGGGGGTCGGAGGCATGACCGGCGCGGAGATCATCCGGATCGAGGGCCTGACGAAGCGGTTCGGCGACGTCGTGGCCGTGGACAACGTGAGTCTGTCGATCCGTGAGAACGAGTTCTTCGCGCTGCTCGGGCCGTCGGGCTGCGGCAAGACGACGATCCTGCGCATGCTGGCCGGGTTCGAGGCGCCGGATTCGGGCAGCATCACGCTCGACGGGCAGGACCTTCTCGGGGTGCCGCCGCATCGCCGGCCGCTCAACCTCATGTTCCAGTCGTATGCCCTGTTTCCCCACATGCGGGTCTTCGACAACATCGCCTACGGCCTGCGCATGGAGGGCGTAGCCGGTCCCGAAGTCGATCGTCGCGTGGAGGAGGCCCTCACCCTCGTTCGGCTCGAGGGCTTCGGGCGACGCCGGCCGCATCAGCTCTCCGGCGGCCAGCGGCAACGGGTCGCGCTCGCGCGCGCCCTGGTGAAGCGACCACGCGTCCTCCTGCTGGACGAGCCGCTGGCTGCGCTCGATCGCCAGATCCGGATCGAGATGCAGGTCGAGCTGAAGCGGCTCCAGCACACGGTCGGGATCGCCTTCGTGGTCGTCACCCACGACCACGAGGAGGCGCTCGCGCTCGCCGACCGCGTGACCGTCATGCGCACCGGCCGCGTGCTCCAGGTCGGGCCCGCCGACGAGCTGTGGGAGCGGCCGCGGACGCGCGCCGTGGCCACGGCGCTGGGCGAGGCCAACGTCCTCCGCGGGACGATCGCGCTGGCCGGCGGGAGCGGCGGGGGCGGCGAGGGTGGTGCGAGCCTGCTGGTCGGTGCTCGCTCGATTGCCGTCGAGGCCGCCACGGTCGCGTCCCTCGGACTCGACGACGGGGCACGGGCGGCCATCGTCATCCGTCCTGAACGGACACGGGTCGCTCCTTCCGCCGAGGCGTCCCCGAACTCGGTCACGGGAACGATCGCCGAAACGATCTACCTCGGGGGGAGCCGCAAGGTCGTGGTCGACGTCGCGGACGGAACGTCGATCGTGGCGCGGGTCGAGGCCGGTGCCATGGGCGCCCTCGCGCCGGGCGACATGGTCGCCGTGCTCTGGGAGCTGAGCGACGGAATCCTGGTCCTCGACGACTGACGTGCCGACGCACGACGGGGCCGAGGCCGAACCGCTGGAGGCGCGGGCCCGGACCGCGGTCGCGGCGATTCCCGTCGACGCGATCACCGGCGCCCGCTGGTCGGGTCTCGCGGGGCAAGAGCCGACGTCGGTCGTCGTGCTCGATGCCTTCGAGTTCGACGATGGCGGCGTCCTCGCGATCCTGACAGCGTTGCTGCCGGATGGGACCGCGGTCACCCTGACTCTCCCGATCGAGGAAGCGCCGCCGTGGTCGGGGCTCCACCGCCTCGCCACGCGAGGCGGCAGCGTTGCCGGGCTACATGGCGGACGGCTTGTCGGGCGACCCGGGACCGCCATGATGCCGGGCAGCCCGGCGGCCGGCCCCGGCAACAGGGAGCCGATCGCCGTTCGGCTATCACCAGCTGATCAGACGCACACGAGCGTCATCCTGGACGAGCGCTCCATCCTGAAGCTGTACCGGCGCCTCACCACGGGCCCGAACCCTGAGGCCGAGGTCCTTGGCGCGCTCGCCGCCGTCTCGTCCGCGCCGGTCCCGGCCTGGCACGGTGCCGTGGAGCTCGTGCCCTCGAGCGGCGCCGTGACAACCCTCGCGATCGAGCAGGCGTTCGTGCCCGGCGTGGTGGATACGTTCGAGTTCCTCGCAGACGGCCTCGCCACGTGGCTTGCCGGAGACGGGGAACGCCTATCGACCGACATCGCCACCGGATCCGGGATCGCGACCGGGCGACTGCACGCCGCCCTCGCCGGCGTCCGTGGTCAGGCATTCCTCCCCCGCCCGGCCACCGCGAATGATCGAGCGGCCTGGGTCGAGGCCGCGGAACGTGTCCTTTCGACTGCGATCGGGGCGGTTCGGCCGGCCAACCGCGGCCTGGCGGGGCGGCTCGAGCGGTGGGCCCCGGCGATTCGGCGTGCGCTGCGGCCGCTCGCCGACCCGGAGATCCCTGTTCGCCTCCAGCGCATCCACGGGGACCTCCATACCGGGCAGATCCTGGCGGTCCAGGGCGGCACGCTCCTCGTGGATTTCGAGGGCGACCCCACCCGGGATCCGACGGAGCGACGGGCGCTCCGCGACCCGCTCCGGGACGTGGCGTCATTCCTTCGTGCGCTCGACCACGTTGCCAGAAGCGGGTACCGTCGGGCCACCGCGGGAGCGCATGGTCGGGCCGGACGGCAGGCGGCCGCGATGCGTGATGGCTGGATCAACTCCTCTCGGGGCGCCTTCCTCGCCGGCTACGCGGCCGGCCTCGACGCCGCCGCCTGGTCTCCGCCCGCGGCCATGCTCCGAGCGCTCGAGGTCGAGAAGGAGTTGAGCGAGTTCATCTACGCCGCGACGTTCCTGCCCGAGTGGTTGTACGCCCCGACCGCCGCGATGGACGCCCTGCTGAAGGCGAAGCGGTAGACCGAGACCGGCGCCGCGGTCTCGTCGACAGCGCGCCGATACCATGGGTCCGTGACCGAGCCACAGCGTCCGCCGACCGCCCGCGACGTCGAATACAAGGGCGCGCCGCTCGATTCCGGGAAGGGGCCGGGCCTGGGCTGTTTCTGGAGTCAGGTCGTAGTGCTGGCTGTCCTGCTCGTGCTCACTCCCCTCAGTGTCGCCTGGCGCTGGCCGTTCCCGGTGAGCGCCGCGCTGCTCATCGCAGTGCTCCTGCTCCTGCTCGTGGCCGGGCAGACCGTGATCTTCCTGCTTCGCCTCGTCGCCGCGGATCGTCGTGCGGTCGGACGTCGCCGCCCGCTCACTTCCGGCTCGCCCACCGTCGGGGAGCTCGAGGACGCTGCCAGCGACGAACCGGCCGGAGAAGAGCCACCGGTGGTCGTGCCCGTCGGGGGATCGCCCGCCCGGTCGGGTCCGCCCGTGCCCGCCGGGCCGCCCGGGCCGCCCGAGCCGCCCGACGGCGGCGTGCGAGAATAGCCGCCGGCGCCGAGATCCTGGCGCACAACGCTCTCGACCCGCGAACGATCGCGTCCAGGAGGACCACCGGCCAGTGCCCGTGCTCGCGACCTACTTCTCCGTCCGCCGCGGCCGTGACCCGTTCTTCAAGTTCTTCATGAAGACTCTTTTCCCGCGCCAGCTCCGTGAGTACGAGGCGAAGTACGGGATCAGGTTCATCGGCTGGTACAACGTCGCCCACGGCTGGGACTTCGACAACGTCATCCTGCTGAACCTGCCGGATTACGCCACCCTGGACCGCCTGGAAGCCGATGAGAGCGTGCGCGCCTTCGCCCACCGGGCCGGGGAGTGGATCTTCGAACGCCACCACTCGATGTTCCTCCGGGAGCGCATGGGCCCGGACCTCGAGTTCCACGGGTAGGAGGATGTAATGGACGGTCGGCGCAACGACCTCCTGGCCGAATTGGCCCGCGACGCTGCCCTGGAACGATCCGACTTCCTCGTTCGCTCCGGCGAACAGCTCGAGCGGTTCCTTCGCGATCAGGCCGATCGGGTCCGGGACCTGGGTGGCGTGACGCTCATCGATGACGACCCCGACTACCTGGCGATGGCGCCTGACGGCACGTTCCGCAGTCGCAGCCGCGTCTACGACGAGGCGACCGGCCAGTGGCACTCGGAAACCGAGATCGTCGAGACGGGCGCCGAACTCGTCGAGCTGTACAACCCCGCCGACGTCTATGCGGCATTCGCGGATGCGGCTCGGAACGCCGTCTGGGCGGACGGCGACGCCGCGGCGGCCACTTCCGAGGCGGTCGAAGGCGTGGCGCCGGGCATGACGATCGACGGGCCCGACCCATACGCCGGCGCCGCCGACCGGTGGGCGGCGGCTCAGCCCGATGTGCCGCTCGTGGACGATGACGCCAGCGCGGCGGCCGCGTTGTACGACCTCGCCCTCGATTTCCAGGAACGGAGCCAGGGCTCCGAATCCGGGCTCGTCGAGCAGTTCGAGAACGCGGCAGCTGCGCTTGCCAGGCGCGTCGGGAATGTCGTGATCGTGGACGACCTGGACGAGCACCTCGAGCTGGGCTCGGCGGGCTTTCGCGGACGCGTCATTCCCGAGGGAGAGACCGGCTGGATCGATCTCGCGGGCCCTGACTCGGTCGTCCGCTTCTACGACCCGACCGACATCTTCGGCGACCTTGCCGACGCACTGGCCGAGGCGTTCCCCGCGGTTACCCGGGACGACGGGTCGGACGAGGGCAGCGACGAGGCGTGAACCGCCGCGCCGCGACCCAGCGCGCTCGAGCAGCGATGTCGCGGTCCGCCTGAGATGCGCCTCGTCGGCGCCGAGTTGATCGAAAGCCGGGAGATCCTTCCCGGCCAGTGGATCCAGGCCTATCACGCGCCGGGGCTCGCGACGGGCTCACGCGCCGGTCAGTTCGTGCATGTGCGCACGAATGACCTGGCGGGCATGGTGCTCCGCCGCCCGTTTTCGATCAACACTGCAGATCAGGGGACGGGCACCATCACGATCCACTTCCGGACGGTGGGGCGGGGGACCGAGTGGTTCACCCGTCTCCGGTCCGGCGACACGATCGACATGCTCGGTCCGCTGGGGCGTCCGTTCGAGGTCGACCCGCGCAGCCGGCATCTCCTCCTGGTCGCGGGTGGCCTCGGCATGGCCGGCGTCCGCTACCTGGCCGACGAGGCGATCCGCGACGGCCGCCAGGTCACACTGCTGTTCGGCGCGTCCAGCGCTCGCGAGCTCTATCCCACGTCGCTGCTCCCGGACGAGGTCGAGTACGTCGTGGCGACGGACGACGGCTCCATGGGCCACCACGGGTTCGTGACCGAGCTCGTCCAGGAGTACGAGGCGTGGGCCGACCAGGCGTTCGCCTGCGGTCCGGAGCCCATGCTTCGAGCCCTGGCCGGGCTCGCTGCAACGCGCCGTGGGCGGATGGGCGTGGCCAGGCTGGGCAGGAAACGCGGCGCCGGCAAGGCGGACGCGACGGGCTCCCCGGCGGCGCGGCGGAAGGCGTTTCTGCAGGTATCCATGGAGCAGCGAATGGGGTGCGCGGTCGGGGCGTGCCTCGGCTGCGTGGTCATGACCAGCTCGGGAGCGCCGCAAAGGGTCTGCCGTGAGGGTCCCGTCTTCGCGTCTGACGAGATCGACTGGGAAGGCGGGTGGAGCCGGTGAGGGCGAAGCGGCGCGTCGTCACCGGACCGGGCCTGCCGGCCCCTGCCCGCCGCACGCCGACGGTCCGGAAGCGGAAGTCGGCGTTCGAGCCGGTCCGGCCGACGCCGCCCAAGATGACGATCGTCCCTGCCCCGGACTACCTCGATGCACGATCGATCGGCGTGGACCTCACCGTCGACATCGGGCGAGGCCTGGTCCTGCCGAACCCGATCCTCGTCGCCTCCGGGACGTTCGGCTACGGGATCGAATACGGCGACGTCGTCGACGTCAATCGCCTCGGGGGCATCTGCTGCAAGGGGACCACCCTCCGGCCGCGGATCGGCAATCCGACGCCCCGCGTAACCGAGACACCGGGTGGGATGCTGAACTCCATCGGGCTCCAGAACCCCGGGGTCGATGCGGTCGTCGAGAAGTACTCGGCGACCTGGGCCGGCTGGCGGGTGCCGGTCATCGTCAACGTCGCCGGCGAATCCGTGGCCGACTATGTGGAGGTCGTCCGCCGCCTCGAGGGCGTGCCCGGGATCGCGGGCATCGAGCTCAACATCTCCTGCCCGAACATTGGCAAGGGCGGCCTGCAGTTCGCGATCGACGCCGAGGCTGCCGCCTCGGTCACGGCCGCGGTCCGGCGGGCCACGGACCTGCCCCTGCTCGTCAAGCTCTCCCCGAATGTCGCGGATGTCCGGCCCATTGCCCGCGCCATCGCAGGTGCCGGCGCCGACGCGCTCACGGCCGTGAACACGCTGTCCGGGATCGCGATGGGCGCCACGCGGGACCGGCCCCTCCTCGGAAACATCTACGGCGGCCTGTCCGGCCCCGCGATCAAGCCGGTCGCCTTGCGGATCGTGTACGAGGTCTGCCAGGTCGTGGATATCCCGGTCATCGCGATCGGGGGCATCACCGAGCTCGCCGATGTCCTCGACTACCTCGCGGCCGGGGCGATCGCCGTCCAGGTGGGCACGGCCATCTTCGCCGATCCTGCTCTGCCCGCCCGACTTGTCGACGAGCTCGCGGATCACTGTCACGCTCGCGGGCTCACCTCATACCGTTCGCTGATCGGCAGCGCGCTCCCGCAGCGTGCCGGTGCCCCTTCCTCGAAGGGCGTGGAGTACCGGCCATGACAGCCGCGCGAGAATAGTGCCGTGGGCGGGTTCCGCTCGCCGGATACTCCCCCCAGGAGTGCTGGGAGTGACGGGTACCGGTCGGTGCGGCCACCTCGACCCTGCCGAGCCTCTGGGCACGCTCCGGTGGTCGGGGAATCCCGCGCCGGGCGCGCGCCTGACGTGACGGCTCGCACCTAACACTCCCCTCGGGAGTATCCGGCGTGATCCAGACACGAACCGCCGACATCGGCCGGCAATACCCGGCCCCCCGCGGCTCTGACGGGCTTTACACTCGAATTCCATGACCTCGATCAAGCCGGCCGCCGATCTCGCCGCTCGGGCCGCGATCGCTGCCCGGACCGAGGCACTGTTTCGCGCGTCGGGGGCACTTCGCGACGGCCACTTCCTGCTCAAGAGCGGCCGCCACTCGGACGCCTACCTCGAGAAGTTCGCCGTCCTCAGCGACCCGGCCGCGACCAGCGAGCTGTGCGGGTTCTGGGCCGCGCGCCACCGGGACTCGTCCGGCGGCGCGACCGTGGACCTGGTCGCCGGCCCGACCACGGGCGGGGTGATCCTCGCCTTCGAAACGGGCCGCCAGCTTCGCGTCCCCGCCATCTTCGCCGAGGAGGTCGCTGGCGCCGACGGATCCACCCATCGGGCGTTTCGGCGCGGCTTCCGGGTTGATCCGGGCCAGCGCGTGCTCCTCGTCGATGACATCCTCACGACGGGCGGCTCGCTGCTGGCCATGCTCCCGGCGGTCGAGGCAATGGGCGGCGAGATCGAGGAGTGCGCCGTTCTGGTTGACCGGAGCGGCGGCATGGCCGCCCTGACGTCGCCCGCCACGGGTCGCGTCTACCTGGTCCGTGCCCTCTGGTCCATGGACCTCACCACGTTCGAGCCGGGCTCAAGGACGTGCCCGGGGTGCGCGTCGGGGATGCCGCTCCATGCCCCCGGCAGCACCGGCACCGCCGCCTCGTGACGGTCGGTCCCTCGCGTCCCGGGATTCCCCTCCGCGCCCGGTTCCCGCTCGTTGTGATCCTGCTCGCAAGCGCCATCCCGGCGGCCTGCCGGCCGGTCGTCCCGGCCAGCGTTGCCCCGCTCCCGGCATCCCCCGTGGAAGGCGTGGTGACGCATGTCGAGTCGACGGCACTGAACGCGGTCTCGTCCTTCGACCTGCGCCTTGCCGATGGAACGGTGCTGCGATTCGCGGTCGGGCCGCTGGATAACGGCGACGCCTTTCCGCCGGGGCACCTGACAGAACACCAGGCCTTCGCTGAGAAGGTTCGCGTCTTCTTCAGGGCAGACGGCCGGGCACTCATCGCGACTCGACTCGAGGACGCGGCCCCGTAGCGAGCAGGGTTGCTATTTCACCGCGTCCGCGGCCGCCCTGATCTCGTCGACCGACACGACGCCCTCGAACGAGGCCCGCACGATCCCGTCCCGGTCGACCACGAACACCCACGGCTCGGTGAGCAGGCCCCACTCGAGGACGGCCGGGACCGGCTGCAGACCGCCCTGGGCGTCGAGCACCGGCTGGAGCCCGCCGTCCCTGAAGGCGAGCTCGTACGGCTCTACATGGATGAACGCGACCCCCGGGTAGTCGGCCGCGAGGGGCTTGATCCGGTCCAGCGTGGGGCCGCACTGGGCGGACGCGCAGAACTTCGGCGTGGCGAAGATGAGGACGAACGGCTCATGGGCCGCGAGGGCGGCCTTCACCGACGTCTGGTACAGGGCTGGATCCGGGCTCCTGTCGGTGGACAGCCGGGCGAGGTCGCCCGCGACCGAGGCTGCGGTGGGCGTGTCCGAGGCCGGCGCGCGGTCGCCGACCCGGACGACTGGGGAGCTCGTCGCGACATCGAAGGTCATCCGGATCTTCTCCGGGGATCCGCCGCCGGCGGCCGTCGTGAACTCCGCGCCCCAACGGCCCGCCTCCGGGAACGCGACGTTGGCGACGTAGAAGCCGCGCGTACCCTCGATTCCCCAGACGAACGATCCCTCCTCTGTCTCGGTCGGCTCGTTTCCGTTTCGCCCGAGATCGAAGAGCGCGATCGAGGCCGTCCTGTCGGGAGCCGCCACGGGGTTGTTCTTGTCGTCCAGGAACGTGAACAGGAGTCGGTTCTTCCCACAGGTCAGGCTGCCGCCGCTGTTCACGATGACCGGGAAGACCGACGGGGCCTGTTCCGCGGTGGCCCATCCGGGCTGATTGTCCGGTGGAGCCGGGGCGGCCGTGCATCCCGTTTCGCCCGATCCGGTCGGTGCTTCGGAGACGACTGGTCCCGGGCTCGTCATGGAGGGCCCGGGACCGCCGCTGCAGGCCGCCGCGACAAGGGCGATCGCGAGGAGGCGGGTTGGGTGGTCTCGGAGCCTGCGCTGCAGCATGCCGAAGAGGGTAGACGGGCGGCGGGATCTCCGTCGCCGGCCGGTAGAATGGGCCGGCCCAGTCGCTGCCCGCGCCCGGAGCCGCATGACCCGATTCGCCCGCCTCGCTGCCGCCACGGTCGTGACGACGTTCCTGCTCGTCACGATTGGCGCCCTGGTGCGCGCCACGGCTTCGGGAAGTGCCTGTCCGACCTGGCCGGGCTGCTTCCCCGGCCAGTTCCTGCCGGGTCTCGATGCGGACTACCAGGTCTGGCTCGAGTGGATCCACCGGACCGTCGCAGCCCTTCTCGGCCTCATGGTCCTCGGCCTGGCCGGTCTGGCCTTGGTCGATCATCGCGAT
>Ga0334722_10001284_pt1 | contig 32221 bp, 32 predicted proteins | sample C3_bottom_MG_FD_207210 | JGI IMG/M metagenome (GOLD analysis project Ga0334722, IMG submission 207210) | Sediment microbial communities from Yellowstone Lake, YNP, Wyoming, USA - C3_bottom | ecosystem: Environmental > Aquatic > Freshwater > Lake > Sediment | place: USA: Wyoming | collected... | reverse complement strand
CAACGCTTTTAAGAATTTCAATTAATACCTTTCTTGCCGAGATAGCGATGATTGCTACGATGAGAGTGCGATTACGTCGTCTGCGTATTATATATAGTAATTTGTATCGGTTAGCCAACAACCAAGCTTAAGCGCAAACTTAGCTTGCGGTTGGTAAGTCAGTCACCATCGCCTCCCTCGGTCCGGGCCTGGCCGTGCGGAGATGGCCGTCACCGGACGCCACAGCGACATCGCCGACCGCGGCGCCTGCTTGAAGCGTTTATAGCCCGGGGAATCGGTGAATACGTCGATATGGTCAAGGCCGGAATCATCGACCCGGCCAAAGTCACCCGCTCGGCCCTGCAAAACGCGGCCAGCATCGCTTCGCTTATCCTGACCACCGAAACCATCGTGGCTGAAAAGCCGGAGGAGAACAAAGGCGGCGGTATGGGCGGTATGGGCGGCGGAATGCCTCCGGGGATGATGTAGGCGATCAAGCACAGCTTGATCACAGAGCATGTGACCTGAGACATGAGAACATTAGAGCCGGCGGACATGCGGTCGCATGAAGCCCGAAAAGCTGATTCGCATGAGGCGCAAAGTGCCGGATCTCATATCCAAGATAGAGAAAAAAGCGGGGCCGAAAGGCCCCGCTTTTTTTCACGCGGTCCGACTTCGCTCAATGGCCGCCCATAAATTACCGATAAAGAACGCAGTATTTATGAAGCCGAGGAGGCCGTGTGAAAACCTGCCATAACTGCAACGCTGCCAATGACGACACGGCCGAGTTCTGCAGTCTGTGCCTGCGCACCTTCTCGGAGCCGGGCCGGGTCGCGGCTGCGGCCTCTCTCCCCGCCGCCGCGGAGCCGGGCGAGACCGCGCCCCACCAAGAGCCATATGATTCGCGCTATGTGGCGGCAGCCCCGGAATCTTTCATCACGCGCAGGGAGAAATCGATACTTCTCCCCACCATCGACCTCCTAAGCAACGCTTTTGCCTTCTTCATGGACAACATGAAATTCTACATTCTGCTGTCGATCGTTATCTCCACGCTGATCGTTCTCGCTATTTTCAGCATCGGCGGCACAGCTGTCTCTTCGGTCATCCCGGTCGTCGCCGGCAATAAAACTGCCGCCCCCTCGCCGGCCCAATTAGGTTCCGGTCTTATCGGGAGCTTTTTAGCGCTCGGCGCCTTGGTCGCCTTCCTTGCCTTGCTCGGCCAACTGGCCGTCATGGTAGCCACCGCCGAGATGTCAAAGGGCTACGAACTAAGCGTCTTTGCCGCCATATTCGAGGCGCTCAAGAAACTCTTTTCCTTCCTGTGGATAACCTTACTCCAATCCGTCTTATCGGGAGGCATCGTCTTGGCGGGCATAGTTTTGACGGCGGCAACGGGGGGGCGCAGCGCGGCCCCCTTGGTTATCGGCGCGATACTGGGAATACCTGTGGCTATGGTCGTCGGGACGTGGTTTTCCCTGGCTGTCTTCGTCTACCTGGACCAGGACACCCGCGGCCTGGCCGCCCTGGCCGCCAGCAAAGAATTGATAGGCGCCCGGTGGCCGAACGTCTGGTGGCGATGGTGTGCCTTTGGCTTGGTCATGGCTATTCTAAACGCTATACCGGTCATAGGCTGGCTGATAAGTAGCTTTATCTTGACCCCGCTCAGCGCTATCTTTCCCTGGATGCTCTACCGCAATCTTAAAGCTTTGTCTGAATAGGATTTCATTCATACTGCAGCGCCCGCCCTATTTCCAGGGTAGCGGCACGGCGCGCCGGATAAGCCGCCGCCAGGACCGAAAAGAACAAAGCGATCAACAGGGCGATCGCGGCTATCTTCCCCGGAAAAATAAAACTTATATCGTAGCCGGTGAGCGTATTCATGCCGTTGACCGTGTCCCTGGCCGACACAGCGCCAACCGCCAGGCCTAAAATGCCGCCGATCCCCCCGGTTATAAACGCTTCAAGCAGGTTCATCAGCCCAATCTGTCCCCTGGTCGCTCCCACCGCCCGCAATATCCCGAGCTCGCGGCGTCTTTCCAGAATATTCATCATAAGCGTATTAAAAACGCTTATCATCGCTACGACCGCCGCCAACACTATCAGGACGTTAAAGACGGCGAACGAATTGGTGACCCGGCCGTCGACCATGGTCTTGAACGCCTGAATATCCTGAACATCCAGGTCCATAGCCTTGTATTTCTTTTTGATCCGGTCGGCGACCGTCCGCGGCCTGACACCGGCGGCAACCTTCAACCTGAAACCGCCGGCATCGTCGAGATGCCAATATTTTTTCATGTCTCTGCGGCTCCCGACGATCACATCGCCCATCTCGCCGCCGAAATCAACGGTCACCGCTGAAATCGTAAAATCCCGGCGGCCCCTAACGGTTGTCAAGGTTATCTTATCCCCGACCTTCAACGCCCGCTTGTTAGCCATGACCGTCGAGATAAACACATGGTCGCCGCGGGCCAGATCGAGCCAGGCCCGCCGCTTATCGCCCTTAGCGAATTGGAGTGTGGCAAACCGCCGGTAGGCGATCGGCTCGATGGCCCGGAAGAGGACCTCTCGCGCGCCCTCGCGCACGGGGACGAACCGGATCATAGTCAGATCTTTGACGCCCCTGACACGGCGCAGTTTGTCCGCGAACCGCTTGCTAAAAGTCGCCTCCGACGATCGCCCGCTAATAAAGACATCGGCGCCGAGCGACTTATCCACCCACCGGTCGACGCTCGCCTTAAAACTGGTCGTCATACCCGCGACGCTCATCAACATCGCCAAGGTTATCATCACCGCCGAAGCCGTCGCCGCGGTCCGGCCCGGGTTCCGGGTCAAGTTAGCGGCGGCCAGCTTGCCTGTCTGGCCAAAAAGCAACCGGATGGGCGCGGCGAGCGCGTAACCGAGCGGCCCGGCCAAAGAAGGACTCAAGAGCGCCGCGCCGAGCAACAGTAAAAAGGTTCCGCCCTCGTGGATGGGGACCGACAAGTAGGCATACCGTCCCAAGCCTTCCGGCCCGGGAAGAAACGACGCGGCTACGCCGGCGGTTACGCCCAGGCAGCCCACTATCACGCGCAGAGCGGCCAGGGTCTTGGAAGATTTTTTTGCCCGGATGCGAATGGCGGCCAGCGGGCTGACCCGGCCGGCGGCCAGGGCCGGCTGGAGGGCGGCGAGCAAAGTCACCAGCAGGCCGACAGCTACAGCCCCCGCCAGCCCGATGACCGGCACGGATATCGACTCGACCGGCAATTCAACAGTTTTGGAGACGTAGCTCATCAGCACTTTCGCCAAAGCGACGCCCGCGCCGACACCGAGAAGGGAACCGATTATTCCTAAGACCGCGGCCTGAATCAAGACCAGGGCGACCACCTGTCCACGGCTCGCTCCAAGCGCCCGGACCATCCCCATCTCCTGGGTCTGTTCCACGACCACCATCGTGAACGTGTTGTAGACCAGAAAGCCCCCGACAAACATGGCGATCGTCCCGAAGAACGACAGACCGACCTGAAGACCCTTGAGCATCTGCGAGACCGCTTCGGCCCGCTTTTCCGGCTGCTCGACAATGAAACTCTCGCCGAGACGACGCCCCACTCCGGCGACCACCGCTTTTACGCTCGCTCCGGTCTTCACTTTCGCATCGATATAGGTCAAGCGGCCTTTTAATTTGAAAATGTTTTGGGCCTGCTTTAGGGGAATGAAAACGACGTTGCCGCCCATGAAACGCCCGGCGCCTTCGTTTATTAATAGCCCGACCACTTTAAATTCATGACCGGCGCCGGCGCCGGTCAGCTTTATCTTATCGCCCAGCTTAAACTTCTTTTTCCCGGCCAGGTCGGCAGGGACCAGCGCGGCGGGTTCATCGGATTTAAGAAACCTGCCGGACACCAGCTTGAAGTGGCGCAGTTTTCTATCGACCCGGGGGTCGATCCCCGCGATCTGGACCGATTCCCGGCGCTTGCCCGCGTAAAGAGTCGAAGCTCTGCCAATCCCGGGAATGGCGATCGCGATGCCGGGCACCCGTCGGACTTCAGTGAGCTTAGCCTCGCTGAACCCGGCGATCGACGGTCCGTTTACCCAGAAATCAGCCTTGCCGGTGATCGAATCTATCATCTCTTGAAAAGCGCCGATAGTGCTGCGGTTGGTGATGGCGACGGCTAAAATGACAGCGACACCCAGCACTACGCCGAGCGTCGTCAGAAAAGTCCGCGCTTTTCTAGTCCCCAAGTTCCTTAAGGCCAGTGATGATAGCCTCAATGTCGTCATCACCTCCAAGCTTGAGCTCTTTGACAATGGCGCCATCGCTCAGAAAGACGACCCGGTCGGCATAGGCCGCGGCCCCCGGATCGTGAGTTACCATGATGATTGTCTGATGCATTTCCGTCGCCGACCGCTTAAGCAGCTCAAGTATCTCCCGGCCGTGACGGCGATCGAGGTTGCCGGTCGGTTCGTCCGCCAGAATTATCGCCGGCTCGGTGATGAGGGCCCGCGCCACGGCGACCCGTTGTTGTTCGCCTCCGGAGAGTTGATCGGGTCTGTGATGCCGTCGCCCTTCCAGCTCGATCAACTTGAAGAGACCGTCCAGCTTCTCCTGCCAACCCTGGGCGGGTTTCCCCCCGATGGCCATCGGCACGAGAACGTTTTCTTCCGCCGTCAGTGTCGGCAGCAGATTATAGAATTGAAAGACAAAACCAACATTGGCGCGGCGCGTCAGGGTGAGTTGCTTGTCGCTAAGACCCGTCAATTCCGTCTCCCGGATAAATATCCGGCCGCCGGTCGCATAGTCTAGACCCCCAAGCAGGTGGAGTAGAGTAGATTTGCCGGAACCGCTCGGGCCCATGATGGCGACAAATTCACCCCGGAAGACTTCAATGTTTGCTTCTTTCAGGGCTATAACCGCAACCCCGCCGTCACCATAGGTCTTGCTGAGGTCAACCGCTTTAACGATTGGCGCTTCGGCCCTTAATCCCACTTGGCGCCCCAGGCCGCCATGCTGTCGACGACCTCCTTAAGATCTCGACCCTTTGGGGTCAGGGAATACTCGACCCGAACCGGAACTTCCGGAAAGACCGCCCGTTCCAGAATCCCGTGAGCCTCAAGTTCATGTAGACGCTGAGATAGCATCTTCGGACTAATGCCTTCGAGGGACTGCTCGAGCTGACAGAAGCGCTTGGTGCCGGAGACAAGGTCGCGGATTATCAAAGCCGTCCACCTCTTGCCGATTACCATCATCGTCTTGTGAACGGGACAACTGACTTCGTGTTCGGCCAGAGTCATAATCACAACCTCCTATTTTATAATAGACTAAAAAACTCGTCTTGACAACGAATAAGTAAGGTGCTACCTTTAATATAGTTAATATAGAAAGTAATGTCTCCGCCATTGAAAGAGTGGGGACATATAAGGAGGTGCGCTATGGCTATCCAAAAAGGCGACATAATCGATGAGTCCAAGAAATCGCTTGAATCCTGCCGGCTGGCGGTGAAAGTCCTTGAAGGCGGCGGCGGTTTCGCTAAAATCGACTGTTGCGGGCTGGAGCTGACTGAAGCCGATAAGGTCGATGCGGTCGATGAAACCACCGAGCGGTACGCCGGCGAAGCCGCGAAGCCCGGCATCATTATCGACGAAAGCAAGAACCACCCGAATTCGTGCGGCCTTAGGGTCGAGATCGTCGGCGGCGGCGGGGGTTTTAAAAGTATCACTTGCTGCGGCAATGAGCTGACTATCGAACAAGACGCGGTGTAGCACCCTGTCGCGTTCTTGGCATTTCTCTTGCGGGGGTCCCGGAAAGAAGGTAGAATAATTTTACTTATCCAATGCCGGGGCTGATAGAAATGACGATGGCTGAAAAACTTATCATCTTTGTGATCTTGGGGGCGGCCCTAAATATCCCGTTTGGCTCGTATCGCAGTCTGACCCGGAAATTTTCCTTAGCCTGGATACTCGCGATTCACTTGCCTATTCCTTTTCTGGTGATTCTGCGTAGCGTCGCTTTTCACTTGCCTGTTTGGTCGATAGCTTTCTCCCTGGCGGCGGCGGTCGCCGGCCAGGTGATCGGCGGAAAAATACCTCATTGCGGCCAAGGAGTCCGGCGCTTGTTGTTCAGGCAAGTCAGCCCGGTCTAGAAACGCGACCGAAAACCCCATCTGCGACGCTCCACCCCACAAAGCCAAGTCCGCTTTGCGGGGACCCCGGGTTATCCTACGCCTCGGCTCGGTCACGTAATCGCACATACGCTCCCTCGCCTTAGTGTTCGTCTGCCTTGCATCTGGGGCTTTGGGCCGCGTTTCTCCAAACCGCGCTTGGCTTTCAGTTCCCAGAAGGATATAATTGCCCTTATGTTAAGGAGTGGATTGCGCTTAATCAGCCGACATCGCTGGCAATGGATCAATCGGCCCTGGTCGAAACAGGGTCTTCATCTTGCTTGCGGTTTAGCCCAATGCATGCTTCATCTCGCTTAAAAGGGTTAAAGAGTTGAAGTCCGATCAATCCGCAAGAGATTGCGGATTTTTTTATTAGGAGGATCAATGAGTGAGAATCTAGTTCCGGCGATAATCCAGGACTACAAGACCGGCGAGGTCTTGATGCTCGCTTACATGAACGAAGAGTCTCTGCGGTTAACCAAGGAGACGGGGACGACTTGGTTTTGGAGCCGCAGCCGCCAAAAATACTGGAATAAAGGCGAATCGTCGGGCAACACGCAAAAAGTCAAAGAAATACGCTATGACTGCGATGAAGATACCTATCTCGTCCTGGTAGAACAGATAGGCGGGGCTGCGTGCCATACGGGCAACCGCAGCTGCTTCTACCGGCAGATGTCGCCTGACGAAAGAGACGTCGGCAATGAACCGCCGGCATTCGCCGGCTCGACCGCGGACATCCTTGATGAACTTCAAAAAGTCATATGTGCCCGCCAAGCGGATAAATCAAGCAGTTCTTATACGGCCGAACTCCTGAACGCCGGACAGGAGCGGATCTTGGCTAAAATATCGGAGGAAGCCGGCGAAGTGATTGAAGCGGCGCGGCGTGAAACCGATGAGCGCGTGATCTCTGAAAGCGCGGACCTGATCTATCACTTAATGGTCATGCTGACCGGGCGGGGGTTGAGCTTAGACGCCGTGAAAAAAGAGTTGAAGGCGCGGAGAAAATGACGAACTGTCATTCCTGCGCAAGCAGGAATCCAGAGTCAAAGATCCCCGCTTTCGCGGGGATGACATTGATATCGGGACAACTATGTATTCATTAACCAAAACTGAATTCCTATCATTAGCGAACAACCATAATCTGATCCCGCTCTACCGGGAGATAGTCGCGGATGTAGATACGCCTGTCTCGGCCTTTCTTAAGCTCGGCGGCGGGGTCGATTCGTTTCTGCTCGAAAGTGTCGAGGGCGGCGAAACCTTGGGCCGCTACTCTTTTATCGGTATCGACCCCTTTTTGAAGGTGCTGGGCAAAAACAGCCGGGTGACCGTAACCGGGGAGATAGAGGCGACTTTCGCCAACGTCGCCGATCCATTGACCGTCGTCGAAGACCTGCTTGGCCGATACCGCCAGGCGCCCGTGCCCGGTCTGCCGCCGTTTTCGGGCGGCGCTGTCGGCTATGTCGGTTACGATTCGATCCGGTATTTTGAAAACATCCCCCGGACCGGCTCGGACGATTTCGCCTTGCCGGACCTGCTCTTTGTCTTCACCGATATCCTGGTCATCTTCGACCACTTGAAACACAGTTTGAAAGTGCTGGTAAATACTCGGGTCGCCGATGACCCGGAAGCTGCCTGGGAATCGGCACTGACGCGGATAGAGACGGTGATCAGCCGGCTGAAAACCCCGATCGCCGCCAAGCCGATCGCCGCCGATGTCGAGGTTTCGCTCGAAGGAATAGCCGCGAATTTCAGCAAGGACGCTTACCTTCAGGCTGTCGCTAAGGCAAAGGAGTACATATTTGCCGGCGATATATTACAGGTCGTGCCGTCGCAGCGCTTTGCCTTGCCGACAGCATCGGACCCGTTCGATATCTATAGAGTGCTGCGAATAATAAACCCGTCGCCCTATTTGGGCTATCTGAAATTCAAGGAGCTTACCCTCGTCGCCTCATCGCCTGAACCTCTAGTAAAGGTTTATGGCAGACATATCATCACCCGGCCGATAGCCGGCACCCGTCGCCGGGGGGTCGACGCTGATGAAGACGAGGCGCTGGGAACAGAGCTCTTAGCCGACGCCAAGGAACGCGCCGAGCACATTATGCTGGTCGACCTGGGACGAAACGATCTTGGCCGGGTCAGCAAGACCGGCACTGTGAAGGTAGACGACTTGATGTTCATCGAGCGCTATTCCCATGTGATGCACATCGTCTCCCAGGTCAGCGGCGAATTAATGGACGATAAAACCGCTTTTGACGCTCTGCGCGCCGCCTTCCCGGCGGGCACAGTCTCCGGCGCTCCGAAGATTCGGGCGATGGAAATAATCGACGAACTGGAACCGACCTTGCGCGGCCCTTACGCGGGCGCTTTCGGCTACATAAGTTTCACCGGCAACCTTGACACCGGCATCACTATCAGGACTATCGTTATCAAGGACGGCGTCGCCCACGTCCAGGCGGGCGGCGGCGTTGTCGCCGATTCCGACCCTGAATTCGAATACCGGGAGACGGTCAACAAAGCGGCGGCCATGCTGCGCGCGATAAAGATAGCGGAGCAAAGCTTATGATCTTGATGATTGACAACTATGACTCCTTCACTTACAACCTAGTGCAATACCTGGGGGAACTCGGGGCCGACTTGGTAGTATATAGAAACAACAAGATAACGGTGGCTGAAATTGCAAAGATGGCGCCGGACAAGATCGTCGTCTCTCCCGGCCCCTGCACGCCGATGGAGGCCGGCATCTCCATCCGCGCCATCAGGGAATTCGCCGGCAAGATACCGATACTCGGCGTCTGCCTGGGCCACCAGTCTCTCGCCGTCGCTTTCGGCGGCAAAGTCGTCCGGGCCGATTATCCCGTCCATGGCAAAACATCCATGATAAAGCATGACGGCCGGACCATCTTTAAAGATGTCGACAACCCATTCGAAGCGACCAGGTATCATTCACTAATTGTTGAACGTGAAACGTTCCCCGCTATACTGGAAGTATCAGCTGAAACCGACGACGGCACGATCATGGCGATGCGCCATAAAGATTTGCCGGTGGAAGGCGTACAATTTCACCCGGAATCGATTTTAACCGGCGAGGGCAAAAAAATATTGAAGAACTTTTTGGAGTCTAAATAATGCGAGGGTGTGGGCCGCGGGCAGAGAATCTTTTTGGAGCGACTCCGAGCAACATGAGCCGGAACCGAGTGGAGCAGCGGCGGCAAATTTGAATCGCTTAGGCCAACTGAAGAAAGCGGGTTCAAATTTACGCCCTGCGGAACGAGGTGGAGGCCATAGTCGCGCAGCGGAGCGGAAAAAAGATTCTCTGCCCGCGGCAAAACGCGGGGTTCGGCAGTCTCCGCCAAAAGTTTCTTGAGGAAATGGAGAGCGAAGAGATGATAACCGACGCGATCAAGAAAGTAGTCGAAAGCCAAGACCTTACCCGGGCGGAGGCCGCCGCGGCCATGAACGAGATTATGACCGGCCAGGCGACCGACGCCCAGATATCGGCCTTGATAACCGCTCTGCGCATGAAAGGCGAGACCGTTGAAGAGATATCCGGTTTCGCCGAAGTCATGCGAGCCAAAGCCGTCGCCATCAAGCCCCGGGCCCGGGGAGTTGTCGATACCTGCGGCACCGGCGGCGACCTGTCGCACACCTTTAATATCTCAACCACCGCGGCTTTCGTTGTCGCCGGGGCGGGGGCGCCGGTGGCCAAGCACGGCAACAGATCTGTCTCCAGCGCTTGCGGCAGCGCCGATTTGCTGGAAGGGCTGGGCGTAAAACTCGATATCGAGCCTGACGCCATAGCCGAAGCCATCGATGTCGTCGGCATCGGTTTCCTCTTCGCGCCGTCTCTGCACCAAGCCATGAAGTACGCTATCGGGCCGCGCAAGGAGATCGCCGTCCGGACCGTCTTTAATATCCTGGGACCCCTAACGAACCCGGCCGGCGCCCCGTTTCAAATACTTGGCGTCTACCATCCCGACCTCACGGAGACGATGGCGGGCGTGCTGGCGGAACTCGGCACGGAGCACGCGCTGGTCGTCCACGGCAGCGGCCTGGACGAGATGACGACCGCCGGGTCGACCCGCATAAGCGAGGTCAAGGATGGGCTGGTAACTACCTATGAGATTAACCCTGAGGACTTTGGCTTGGTAAGGGCCGCCCCGGATAGCCTTAAAGGGGGGTCGGTCGAAATTAATCTCTCCATAACCAAAAGCATATTAGGCGGTCAAGACGGCCCGGCTCGCGATATAGTCATGCTAAACGCGGCCGGCGCTCTTGTCGCCGCCGGCCTGGCGGCCAGGATGGCCGACGGTCTTGAGCTGGCGGCCCGCGCCTTGGATTCAGGCGCCGCCGCAGGTAAATTAGCAGCCTTAATCGATTTTACCAATACGCCATGACTGACTCAGTTCTCGACAAAATAATCACCGCCAGAAAGGTGTCAATTGCCAAAGAAAAGCAGGCCACCGACCCTAGCTGGATACAGCGGCAGGCGAAGATGGAAATTCCCTTGTCTCTGTCCGCCGCCATTAAAGAGCCCGGGACAAGCCTGATAGCTGAAGTTAAATCGGCCTCCCCATCGCTCGGAATCATCCGAGCGGATACCCCGATCGTGGAAGTGGTCGAAGCCTATGAGACCGCCGGCGCCGCCGCCATTTCCATCCTTACCGAACCTGATTTTTTTGGCGGAAGCTGGTTCAGTCTACGGGCGGCCCGGAATTTTAGCGGCTTGCCGCTTCTTTGCAAAGACTTCATCATCGATGAATTCCAGCTCTATATGGCGCGGGCCAACGGCGCCGATGCCATCCTGCTTATCGCTGCCGCACTTGACGACCTTGAGTTGAAAAAACTGATAAAGCAGGCCCACAAGCTTGAAATGGAGGTCCTGACAGAGGCGATCGATAAGCAAGAGCTTGATAGGGTCCTGGCCAGCCAAACCGATCTTATCGGCATCAACAACCGCGACCTTCATAGTCTAAAGGTCGACCTGAACGTTAGTTATCAGCTACTCGAAGGTATTCCGCACGACCGGCCTATCGTCGTGGAAAGCGGGATATTCACTCGCGACGATGTCGAGCGATTGGAAAATAAGGGTGCGGATGGTATGCTTGTAGGCACCGCGCTGATGGCCAGCGATAACATAACCGCAAAAGTAAAAGAGTTGCTGGGAAAAGATTAGGAGGACCTGATGGCCGATACGAAAATCCTGCTGAGCGAGAGAGACATCCCTAAACAATGGTACAACATCTTAGCCGATATACCCGTGCCGATGGAGCCCCCGCTACATCCGGGGACAAAGCAGCCGGCCGGTCCGGACGACCTGGCGCCGCTGTTTCCAATGGGCCTGATCGCCCAGGAAGTAAGCACCGACCGCTGGATACCCATCCCTGAAGAGGTGCTTAATATCTACGCCCTCTACAGGCCCACTCCCTTGTATCGGGCGCATCGACTTGAAGCGGCCTTGGGCACACCGGCCAAAATCTATTATAAGTATGAGGGCGTCAGCCCGGCCGGCAGCCACAAGCCGAACACAGCCATCGCCCAAGCCTTCTATAATAAGCAAGAAGGCATAAAAAGGCTGGCCACCGAGACCGGCGCCGGCCAATGGGGCAGCGCGCTCAGCCTGGCTTGTAACTACTTTGGTCTTGAATGCATGGTATATATGGTAAAGGTCAGCTACGACCAAAAACCTTACCGGCGCTCCTTAATGGAAATATGGGGCGCCAAGGTCGTCGCCAGCCCCAGCAACATGACTGAATACGGCCGCAAGGTCCTGGAGGTCGACCCGGATTCGCTGGGAAGCTTAGGCATGGCCATCAGTGAGGCCGTCGAAGACGCGGCTTCAAAGGCGGACACTCATTATTCTTTAGGCAGCGTCCTAAATCACGTCCTGCTCCACCAAACGGTGATCGGCCTGGAAACAAAGAAGCAACTTGAAATCACAGGCGATTACCCCGATGTAGTCATCGGTTGTTGCGGCGGCGGCAGCAACCTGGCCGGGTTGGCCTTTCCCTTCCTGGCGGATAAATTCGCCGGCAAGAATCTCCGGGTCGTCGCCGCCGAGCCAAAGGCCTGCCCGACCCTGACCGAAGGCGAGTGCCGGTATGACTTCGGCGATACCGCCGGCATGACGCCTCTCTTTATGATGTACACCTTGGGACATGAGTTTGTCCCCGAGGCGATACACGCCGGGGGCCTGCGCTACCACGGCGACTCGCCGATCATCAGCGCTTTGTATAAAGGCGGATTGATCGAGGCGGTTGCCTGCCACCAGAACCCGGTTTTCGAAGCGGCGCTGACTTTCGCCAGAAGCGAAGGAATCGTGCCGGCGCCGGAATCGGCCCACGCCATCCGGGTCGCGATCGATGAAGCCCTGGAAGCCAAGCGCACCGGCGAGCCAAAGACCATCTTGTTCGGCCTCAGCGGTCACGGTTACTTCGACCTCTCCGCCTACGACCAATATCTGGCCGGTACATTGGTCGATTATGATTACGCGGCCGGGGAGAGCAAATAGTAAAAATCAAGATCTGCGGCATAACCAACTTGGAAGACGCGCTGCTGGCGGTCGACTACGGCGCGGATGCGCTCGGCTTTATCTTTTATCCGCCCAGCCGGAGATGCATTACTCTCGAAAAAGCTAAGGAGATAATCGGCAAGCTGCCGCCTTTCGTCTTGAGAATCGGAGTTTTCGTCGACGAGCAGCCGGAAAAGATACAGGAAACAGTCAACGCCTGCCGTCTCGACGGCATTCAGCTTCATGGTTCGGAGACACCTGATTTTTGCCGACTCTTCCGGCGGCGGGTCATTAAAAGTTTCAGACCGGAGAACGAGGCTTCGGTGAAAGAAATAGGCAGCTACCAAGTGGATGCTTTCCTTTTGGATAGTTACCATCCGGAATTGATGGGCGGCACCGGCGCGACTTTCGACTGGGAACTGGCGGTCGCGGCCAAGATGTTCGGCCGGCCTGTAATATTGTCGGGGGGCTTAACGCCCGAGAATGTCGGAGAAGCAATTAGGCTGGTTGAACCTTACGCGGTCGATACGGCCAGTGGCGTCGAGGCGTTTCAGGGGAAAAAAGATGCCGAGAAGATGAAAACTTTTATTGAACAAGCCAGGTGGGCGAGTGAGTAGTAAAGGCAGGAGGCAGGAGGCAGGAGGCAGGCCGGGGCATTTCGGCGATTTCGGCGGGCAATACGTACCGGAAACGCTGATGACGCCTTTAGAGGAATTAGAGGCCGCCTATGAGAAAACAAAGGCCGACCCCGGCTTCCAGTCGGAGCTCGACTATTACCTGGTTAATTATGTCGGGCGGCCGACCCCGCTCTACCATGCGCAAAACTTAAGCCGCCACTTCGGCGGGGCCGAGATCTGGCTCAAACGCGAAGACCTCTGCCATACCGGCGCCCATAAGATAAACAACACGATCGGGCAGGCACTGCTGGCAAAGAGAATGGGCAAGACCAGGATAATCGCCGAGACCGGCGCCGGGCAACACGGTGTCGCCACGGCCACGGCTTCGGCCCTCTTCGGACTCGACTGTCATATTTACATGGGAGAGGAAGATGTCGCCCGCCAGTCGTTGAACGTCTTCAAGATGAAGCTGCTCGGGGCGGAGATAATCCCGGTGACAAGCGGAAGTAAGACCTTGAAAGACGCCATGAACGAGGCGCTTCGAGACTGGGTGACCAACGTTAAGAGCACCTTTTATATCATCGGTTCGGTCGCCGGACCCCATCCCTACCCCACCATTGTCAGGGATTTTCAGATAGTCATCGGCAGAGAAGCTAAGGAACAGATACACGCCGCCCGGGGACGAGACCCCGATGCTGCCATCGCCTGTGTCGGGGGGGGGAGCAATTCTATCGGCCTCTTTTACCCTTGGCTCCGGACGAAGGTCAAGCTCTATGGGGTGGAAGCCGCCGGTCTGGGTCTGGAAACCGGCCAACACGGGGCTGCTTTAGCTAAAGGAAGCAAGGGAATACTCCATGGGTCGCTCCAATATCTGCTCCAGGATGATTTCGGCCAAGTCCAGCCGGCCCATTCCATCTCCGCGGGCCTCGATTATCCGGGTGTCGGCCCGGAGCATTCTTATTTTAAAGATGAGGGCTTGGTGGAATATGTCTCGGCCACCGACGATGAGGCGCTGGCCGCCTTCAATCTACTGTCGCGGACCGAAGGAATTCAGCCGGCATTGGAAAGCTCGCACGCCTTGGCTTATCTGACCGAGGCGGCGCCCCGCTTAAGCCCGGAAGAGATAATCATCGTCAACATTTCAGGCCGGGGCGATAAAGATATGAATGTTATCGCCGGCAGATTAGGGGTCGGCTTGTGAGCCGGATAAGCGAGCGCTTTGCTTCCGGAAAACTGCTTATCCCTTATATTATGGGTGGCTGGCCCGACATGGCGACCTCAGCGGCTGTCTTCCGGGCATTTGTCGCCGCCGGCTGCCGGGTAGTCGAAATCGGCATCCCATATTCCGATCCGGTCGCCGACGGCCCGACCATTCAGCGCGCCTCTGAACGCGCGCTTGAAAAGGGAGTCAATACCGACCAGGTCTTGAGTATGATCGCCGAAGTCGCCGCCGAGTCGGATGTTTCGCCTGTCCTCATGGTCTACTATAATTTAATCTATCGATACGGCATCAAGCGGTTCGCGCACGCCGCCCGCCGGGCCGGAGTTGAAGGCCTGATCGTGCCCGACTTGACGGTCGAGGAGAGCCGCGACTGGCTTGAGGCCGCCGACGACTACGGCATCGACACTATCTTTCTGGCGTCGCCGACCAGTTCGGACGAACGGTTGGCCAGAATCGGCGCGCTGGCAAAAGGTTTTGTCTACGCCGTTTCCTTGACCGGGGTGACCGGGGCGAGGGCCGCGTTGCCGGAATATTTGACGGAATTCGTCGCCCGGGTCAGAGCGAATACCAAGCTGCCGGTCGCGGTGGGTTTTGGGATATCCCAACCGGAACAGGCCGCGGAGGTAGCGCGATCGGCCGACGGCGTTATCATCGGGAGCGCGATAATAGATATGATCGAGCAAACTCCCAAGGAACGTCTGGCTGAGACGATAAGCGATTTCGGCGCCGGCTTCTTGTCGGCGATGAGCCGGAGCTGATACGGCGGACCAAAGCCGGAGGTCTATATGTCTTTTACCGATTGGCTGAAAAGCCGGGAACGGAAAGCGCGCAAAGCGGCCGATAAGCGGGCTGTCCCCGACGGCATCTGGTCAAAATGCGCGGTCTGCGGCCATATCATCTTTCAGAAAGAGATCTTAAGCAACTATCATGTCTGCCCTGAATGCGGCCATCATTTCGCGCTGGCGCCGTATGAGCGAATATCCATGCTGCTCGACGACGGGTCTTTCACCGCCATTGACGAAGACCTCTGGGCGCAAGACCCTCTGGAATTCGACGGGCGCAAGCCCTACCGGCAGAGCCTGAACAACGCCATTGAAACAACCGGTCATCGTGAAGCCGTTCTCACCGGATTCGGCCTGATTGACGGCCGCCGGGTCGCGTTCGGGGTGATGGAATTCGCTTTCATCGCCGGCAGCATGGGGTCGGTGGTCGGAGAAAAAATAACCAGATTGTTTGAGGCAGCCACCGCGCAAGGCACGCCCGTTATCACCGTCGCGGCCTCTGGCGGCGCCAGGATGCAGGAGGGGATGCTCTCCCTGATGCAGATGGCCAAGACAGCGGCGGCGGTTGAGCGCCACAACCGGGCCGGCCTTTTATATGTATCGATCTTAACCAATCCGACGAGCGGCGGCGTGCTGGCCAGTTTCGCCACTTTGGCCGATGTCATCATCGCCGAGCCCAAGGCCTTCGTCGGTTTTGCCGGGCCGCGGGTGATCGAGCAGACCCTGAGCGAGACCTTGCCGAAAGGCTTTCAAACCTCGGAGTCGATGCTCGAGCACGGGATGATCGATATGATAATCCCCCGCCCCGAACTGAAAGCTAAAACCGCCCGAATCCTCGCGTCCCTCGCTTACAGGGAGAGGTCCGTTGGCTAGGCGATTTTACATGGACTTCGAGCAACCGGTGGTCGAGCTCGAAGAGCGGCTCGAAGAGCTGAAAAGACATCCGGCCGCTCATCAGGCCGATATCGCCAAAGAGATAAAGTTTCTGGAAGGCCAGATCGACAAGCTGAAGAAGCGAGTCTACTCCAACCTGACGGCCTGGCAGAAAATCCAGATATCCCGCCATCCGGAGAGGCCGCCTTTCTCCGCTTACCTGGATCTGCTCTTCAATGATTTTATCGAATTCCACGGCGACCGGTCCTTCGGAGACGATCAGGCGATTGTCGGCGGTTTAGCCCGGCTCGACGGGCAGGCGGTCATGGTGGTCGGGGAAGAGAAAGGCAAAGGGACCCACGGCCGTCTCAAGCGAAATTTCGGTATGGCCCACCCGGAAGGTTATCGAAAAGCCGCCCGTCTTTATAAACTGGCCGGCAAATTCGGCCTCCCGCTGGTCACCTTTATCGATACCCCCGGCGCTTACGCCGGCGTCGGAGCGGAAGAGCGCGGGCAAGCCGGCGCAATAGCCGAATGCCTGCGCACTATGAGTTCTCTCCCCGTGCCGATTGTCGCCGTTAATATCGGCGAAGGCGGCAGCGGCGGCGCCCTGGCCCTGGGCGTAACCGACCGGCTCTTCATGTTGGAAAACGCTTACTATTCGGTTATCACTCCCGAAGGTTGCGCGGCCATCTTGTGGAAAGAAAAGGAGAAAGCCCCGGAAGCCGCCGAGGCTTTAAACTTGACCGCCGACCGGCTTATCAAACTCGGGATCATCGATGGGATCATCAAAGAACCGCTCGGCGGCGCCCACCGCGACCCCGAAGCCGTCGCCGGGCAAGTCGGCAGCGCTATGATCAAAGCCCTAACAGAACTCGCCCCGGTCCCCGCCGAGCAGCTCAAAGAAGCCCGGTACAACCGCTTCCGCCAAATAGGCGCGTTCTCGGAGGGCAAAGAGTCGGATGAATGCGCCAACCGCTCGAATGTTTGAAATTACTTCATTTAGGTCATACTCAAAGCATGAAGATAGCGGTTTTAACCAGTGGCGGGGATTCGCCGGGAATGAATGCCGCCATCAGAGCGGTCGTGCGACAAGGCATCTCCAACGATCATGCCGTATTCGGTTTCGTTGAAGGCTATCGCGGTCTGGCTGACGGCGAGATGATCGAACTTAACAACCGCCTCGTTTCCGAAATCATCGACCGGGGCGGCACCTTTCTTAGAACGTCCAGGTATATAGAATTCACCGACTACGCGGTCCAGCAGAAAGCCGTCGATCACCTTAAGCGCCTGAAGATCGACTCCCTGATCGTCATCGGCGGCGAGGGTTCGATGCAAGGAGCGCATCAATTATGCAAGCTCGGGGTGCGCGTCGTCGGGGTCCCGGCCAGTATCGATAACGATATCTACGGTACCGACTACGCCATCGGTTTCGACACCGCGCTAAATACGGTCGTGGAAATGCTCAGCAAGTTGCGGGATACAGCCTCGGCGCATGAGCGGATTTTTGTCGTCGAGGTGATGGGGCGACGCTCCGGGGCTATCGCCCTCAACGCCGGACTGGCCGGCGGCGCCGATTATATGTGCCTTCCCGGGACCCCGGCCGTCGACCCGGACCAGATCGATCGGATAAGCGCGCTTATAGAACGCCGCTACGAACTGGGCAAGACACACACCTTGATAATCGTAGCCGAAGGCGCCGGCTCCGCCGGCGAAGTCGCCGGGGCTCTGCGCGCCACTACCGGGCGCGAGGTGAGGGTTACCGTCCTCGGCCATATCCAACGCGGCGGCTCCCCTTCCGCACTCGACCGACTCCTCGCCAGCCAACTCGGATCGTACGCCGTCGACCTGGCCGATGACGGCAAATCGGACATCATGGTCGGCCTGAGCGGCCGGCATCTGACCGTGACCCCCCTTGAGGAGACCTTCACCAAACAGGTCAACGCCGATAGCGGATTATATCAGCTGGCCAAAGTGCTCGCTTAGGAGAAGTGCTTTGGAGGCTGGAGAGCATTGGGGTCAGGTCTTGCAGTAATTAAGTATGGTGTCCTCGGAATTGCGGGCTGGACAATGTAGCGTCATTAGTTTATAATGTAGCTACAGGTGATAAGAATGCCGACAGTCGGAATCCGGGAATTAAAAAATAAACTAAGCGCTTATCTCGAGGAAGTCGAGCATGGGGCACGCTTTACCGTGACCAATCGCGGTAAAATAGTCGCTATACTCGCGCCGCCGACCCGGTACGAGCCGGCCCAAGACTTAGCGGCCTTGGTTAAAGAGGAGGCGGCTTCCTGGTCCGGCGGCAAGCCGGCGGGCGCCAAAAAGCCGTTGAAGATCAAAGGCAAGTCTATTTCTGAGACGGTCTTGGAAGAACGGCGTTGATAGCCTATCTGGATACCAGCTCACTGGTAAAACTTTACGTGGACGAGCCCGGCTCCGCGGATGTTCTGGCCTTGGCGAAGTCGGCCGAAGCGGTTGCGACTTCGCGTGTCGCTTATGTTGAAGCGATGGCCGCTTTTGTTCGGCGCCTGGCAGCCGCGCACCCGACAAAAGCTTATAGACAAACCAAGGAAGCTTTTCTAAAAGATTGGCCTGATTACTTGATAATCGAGGTTATCGACAGCATCAGCCGTCTCGCCGCCGACCTGGCCGAAAAACATCACCTACGCGGGTTCGATTGCCTACACCTTGCTTCGGCGGTCTTTCTAAAAAATCGGGTGTCGCGCCCTGTCGTCTTTTCGTCCGCCGATAAAAAGCTTAACCAAGCAGCATATAAAGAAGGTTTGGGGCTTTAACCCACCCTAGGGACATTATTGCTTCCTTTCCCCCGGCCCGTTCAGACTTTGTTCGTATGCGTTTTGCAGCCACCTGATCAATTCTTTATCGATCTGCCTGGTGTTATTGATGCGCACACGATGGGTCATCGTATCATTCCATGATCCTGAAGGCTCGAAGCGGTCGTTTTCCCGGTTTTTGCTTTGACGTTGTCTAGATATGCTTGAAAAGACATTGTTTTATGTGTCCTCTCTGCAGAGCCCCCTGTCGACAGTGCAGGGTCGGATGACGGACGTAACATGGATACTATTCGCCTGTCATTTAATTTGTCAAGCGCTTGATTGAGCGGCTGATTAGCTGGCAATGCCCGAGCGCTTTTGGTATCTTTGAGCTTAGTTAAGCCGGAGTGGCGGAATTGGCAGACGCGCACGACTCAAACTCGTGTAGGTTTTACCTGTGGGGGTTCAAGTCCCCCCTCCGGCACCAATAAAAAACGCTCATCATGAGCGTTTTTTATTGGTGCCCCCGATTTACTATTTACTATTTACTTGTCTAACCAAACTCTTCTTTCGTTGGCGAAAACCCCGCTCTACAGCGCCAACCGCTCGCCCTCGACCTTGAATTTCTTCCGGGTGTCCTGCAGGTTCTCGTAGATCGTGGTGAATATCTTATTTATCTCGTCGCTCGTGTAAACGTAATTGCCGGTGTTGGCGCAATTGCCGAGCAAACGGATCTTTTCCAGCAGGTCATTGACGCGTTTGCCGGCTATTCTTTTGAACCTGTCCCGCTTGACTTCCTCGGTTTCCATAACTCCTCCCCAATATGCTAAACATATTTTGTACGTATTAGCCATATATACCATAATATAGTCGGCAATAGCCAGGTCAGAAGCTCAGCAAGTGGCCGTTCACGCTTACCGGCCGGCCCGCATGCAAATCAGCCGCCGTAGATACGGCGGCTGATTATTCTTTCTATTAAGGCTCGGCAGTCTCTTTAGCGCCTTAGTCGTCCTTCTCCAGTTTTGTAACCACGAACGCGTCGCTTTCTTCTCGATAATGGGCCTCGGCCCTATCTCCGATAGCAAAGGCCGAAAGAGACACGTGAGCATCGTCGATTTCATAGACGGTATCCGCGTCGGTCGTCAAATCTACAGTATTCGAGGATTCCTCCAGTTGCAGGCTCAACGTGCCGGCGACTATATCTATACTCGTGATCACCCCTTCAAAATCATGCTCCGCCGTCGCGCTAACGGATGACGATACCCGTTTGCCGTTTATGACTTTGTAATGAATATCGACATGATCGTCAACGCCAAGATGTTCTATACCGCTATCTTCATGCTCGAGATCGATATTTGAGCTGTCATTCACATAAACTCTTACCCTGGCGCCGTCGGCGGCCCGCTCGACACCGATAAAATTATTGCCGCTGCTGATTCGGGCAATCGTGCCGCGCAGTCTTTTGAGTTTCTTCGCTGAAGCTTTCCCGGCCGGCGCGATTTGAATAAGGCCGATCAAAAATACCCCTGACAACAACATTACGATAACGGCGCGATATCTTCTATTCATAAGCCGACCTCCCGATCACACAAGCGTTGACTACCATATAAGTAATATCGTTAGATTGGAAAAAAGGTTACGCGGTTTCTCGGCAGACGGCTAAGCTATCGTTTCCACTTTGATCAAATTCGTCGTCCCCGGTACGTTGACCAGGGTGCCGGCGGTCACAACGACTTTGTCGCCGGACTTGGCCAGGCCGGCGCGCTCGGTCTCGGCCAGAGCGGTATGAAGCATGTCGTCGATATTGTCGCTTTGCGCCGTCGTTATCGGCCGCACTCCCCACCAGAGCATCAACTGGCGGACCGTCTCCGCATTCGGGCTGACGGCGACGATCGGCGCCTGCGGCCGGTATCTCGACACCTCTTTAGCGGTGCGCCCGGTTTCGGTGGAAGTGACTATCGCCGCCGCCGGCAAGATCGAAGCCAGCTGGCAAGCGGCGAAACTGACGGCGCCGCTGACGGTCTCGGCCGACCAGTGCCGGCGCGCTTGCAAAAGCGACTCATAATCGACGACACCTTCCGCGCGCTCGATTATCTTGACCATAGTTTCGACAGCCTCGACAGGATATTTGCCGATAGCCGTTTCCCCCGAGAGCATCACCGCGTCGGCCCCGTCAAAGACGGCGTTGGCGACATCGCTGGCTTCCGCCCGGGTCGGCCTGGGCGAGTGGATCATCGAATCGAGCATTTGCGTCGCGATAATCGAGGCTTTTCCGGCCCGCTGGGCTTTGGCGATTATCTCCTTCTGCAGGATCGGCACATCTTCGGCGGGCAACTCGACGCCCAGATCGCCCCGGGCGATCATCACCCCATCCGCCGCCTCGATGATCTCGTCTATCGACGCAAGCGCCTCGCGTTTTTCTATCTTCGCGATAACCGGACAGCGCTTGCCGACGGCGTTTATGAGGCCTTTGAGCTCGATAATATCCCGACCGCTGCGGACAAAAGAGAGGGCGACCACATCGACGCCCTGGTCCAAACAGAATCCCAGGTCCACCCGGTCCTTGTCCGTTATCGTCGGGGTGCTGATCGCGGCCTGCGGCAGATTTATCCCCTGGTGTTCCAAGAGCGTGCCGCCGGTTAAGACCACGCAAGTTACTTCATGGTTGTTGACTTTGACTACTTCAAGTTCAATGAGACCATCGGCCACCAATATGCTTTGACCGGGAGCGACATCTTTTGGCAAGTCGGGATAGGAAACGGAAATCTTCTCGGCCGTACCGGGCGCGGACTCGGTGGTCAAAACCAGGCAATCCCCGGGCATCAGCTGCAGCCTCTTATTTTCAAGGGGGCCGGTCCGTATCTTCGGCCCCTGCAGATCGGCCAGGACCGCGACCGGCCTTCTCCGGCGCCCGGCCGCCGCGCGGACGGCCTTGATATCGGCAGCCACCGCCCTGTGGTCCCCATGGGCCATGTTGAGCCGGACGACCGCCAGACCGACATCTATCAGCCGGTCGAGAACGACCGGGTCGCGGGCGGCCGGGCCGATCGTGGCGATTATCTTAGCGTGCATGGCTCAAATTATAAAACGCCTTTCTTCCCGGATATTCCGCTATATTCCCCAGATTCTCTTCGATACGCAGGAGTTGGTTGTATTTGGCGACTCTATCGGTGCGCGACGGCGCTCCCGTCTTTATCTGCCCGGCGTTGACCGCGACCGCCAGGTCGGCGATGGTCGTGTCTTCCGTCTCGCCGGACCGGTGAGAAATGACCGTCGTATAACCGGCCCGCTTGGCCGTTTCAATGGTGTCCAAAGTCTCGGAGAGACTCCCGATTTGATTGACCTTTATCAGAATCGAATTTGCGACCCCCGCGTCGATACCCCGGCGCAACCGCTCGACATTGGTGACAAACAGATCGTCGCCGACCAACTGGACGCGTTTGCCAAGCCGCTCGGTCAAGAGCTTCCAGCCGTCCCAATCGTCCTCGGCCAAACCGTCTTCGATGGAGACGATCGGAAAAGTGTCGGCCAGGCGCTCGTAATAGTCGACCATCTCGACCGGCGAGAGCGTGCGTCCTTCGCCGGCCAGATGATAGGCGCCGGCCTTATAGAACTCGGTTGAAGCCGGGTCCAGAGCGATGAATATCTGGCTGCCGGGCTTATAGCCGGCAGCGGTTATCGCTTCCATAATGACTTCCAAAGCGGCCTCGTTGGAAGGGAGATCGGGCGCAAACCCGCCTTCATCCCCGACCGTCGTCGCCAAGCCCCGCCCGCGGAGTACTTTTTTTAAATGGTGAAAAACCTCGGCCCCGGCGCGCAAAGCCGCCGCGAAAGTCTCCATGCCCGCCGGCATAACCATAAATTCCTGCAGATCGACATTGTTGTCGGCGTGGGCCCCGCCATTGATGATGTTCATCATCGGCACCGGCAATCGATAGGCGTTCGGACCGCCGAGATAGGCGTAGAGCGGCATATCCAGGAAAGCGGCCGCGGCTTTAGCCACAGCCAAAGAAACTCCCAAAACGGCATTGGCGCCCAGCGCGCCTTTATTCGGCGTGCCGTCAAGCGCGACCATCTCCCCGTCGATTTCGCGCTGGATCAGGGCGTCCATTCCCAGCAACTTGGGCGCGATGATCTCGTTGACGTTGGCCACCGCTTTCCGGACACCCTTGCCCAGAAAGCGGCCATCTCCATCTCTAAGTTCCACCGCCTCAAAAGCGCCGGTCGATGCACCTGACGGCACGGCCGCCCGGCCGATATCGCCTGAAGTCAGATGGACATCCACCTCAATGGTAGGGTTGCCCCGGGAATCCAATATCTCCCGGGCGAAAATCGCCTCAATGGTCGCCATCAATTTCCTCCTTGTCTTTTACCCGCTCCCAAAGCCTCTCTTTTTCAGCCAAACCCGCCGCGGCGAAATCCAAACCGGCGTCCCGGGCCAGGTCTTCCATCGCCTCGAACCTATTCTTGAATTTCTTCCCGACCCGCCTCAAGGCTAATTCGGAATCGATATTCAGATGGCGGGCCAGATTTACCAGCGTGAACAAGATATCGCCGAACTCGTCTTCGGCGGCGCGCGTCTGCCGGTCGGCCGCGACGAATTCAGCTACTTCCTCGGTAAGCTTTTCCAGAATGTCTTCGGCCAGCGCCCAGTCGAAACCGACCCGGGCGGCCTTTTCCTGCAATTTCTGGCTATATGCCAGGGCGGGCAAGACCTCGGGGACGCCGGACAGAGCGGACCGGCGGTCTTTTTCTCCGGCCTTTATCCGCTCCCAATGGACGAGGACCTCGCCGGCCGTTTCCACCTCGACGTCACCGAAGACATGCGGGTGGCGTCGTTTAAGCTTCTGCACTATCCCATCGATCACATCGTCGATAGTAAAGCGCCCGGCCTCGGCCCCCAGTTGGGAATGGAAGACCACCTGCAGCATCAAATCGCCAAGTTCTTCTTTGAGTTCGCCGAAGTCCTGCTTGTCCAGGGCATCGATAACCTCGAAAGCTTCCTCGACCAGATGGCCTTTGATGGAGTCGTGGGTCTGTTCGCGGTCCCAGGGGCAACCCTGGGGCGACCGTAATTTCGCCATTATTTCGACGAGCTCATGGAACGCGGACTTATCCATGAAGCGTCCTTTGGCTTTTCTTGATTCTATTTCTTTTCGTTCTTAACGATCTTAGCTTGTTTCTTCAGCTTCTCCAGCCAGACCGTAAACTTGGCCCTCTGCCGGTCTTTTTCAAGGTACTGCTTGATTTGCAATTTGACCTCGTCAAAGCTCTTTTGATGCGCCGCTTTGATCTCTGTCAGTAGGTAAATATGATAGCCGTCGCCGGACTTCACCACATCGCTCAATTCGTCGACTTTCACGTCTTTCAAAGCCGGTGCTATATCCGGCGGCAGCTGCGCGCTCGGACCAAGGTCGCCGCCGTTGTTCTTAGTGCCTTCGTCGATCGAGTTGGCTTTGGCCAGCTTCGCGAAGTCGGCGCCGTCATTTAGCCTGCTCAAGAGCTCGTCGGCTTTCGCTTTGTCTTTTACCAGGACGTGACGCCACCGCTTCTGTTCCGGTTCGGTTAATTGCGCCTTATTTTTTTCATAGAAGTCCTTCATTTCTTTGTCGCTGATGACAACCTTGCCGGTGACCTTCTTGATCATCTTCTCCGCGACTACCTGCTCGGAAGCTTTGGCGCGCAATTCCGCTTCCGTGATGCCTTGCTGCTTTAAAACTTGCTCGAACTGCTTCTGGTCCGGAAATACCTTCTTCACCTGGGCGATTTTCGCGTCGATTTCCGCCTCGGTTACTTTGATATTCTCTTTCTTTGCTTCTTGCCGCATTAGCTCTTCCGTTATCAAAACGTTTAGCGAAGCATCGCGAAGCTTCTTTTCCTGGGCCTTGCCCGCGGCGCCTTTGAACATATTCGGCTGTTGCTGCTTATATTTTGCCAGGTCTTTTTCTATCGCCGCCTCGGGAATAGGGACACCGTTCACCGTCGCCGCCGTCTCGCCGGACCCCTTGATAAAAAATATCGCAACCGCGACCGCAAGCGCCGCGATGATACCGATCAATGCCAATTGCCATTTTTTCATATTAGAAACTCCTCCGATTTAAACTCATGGCATTATATCATTAACGAAGTCGATAACAAATTTAAGAATGTCCGGTTGGGCGGGGGGAACTTTGAGCACGACCTCGCCCGTAGTCGGCTTGACATTCAGCTCAAAACGGTCGCTCATTCGAACACCCGCGATATCCAAGCCTTTTACGACCAGGCGGCCCTTCTGCAGGGTTATAGCGGTGATCCCGGCCGCCGCCGCCAGCTGCCGTAAACCGGCCACAGCCAACAGATTGGCCACCGGGGCCGGCGGAGCGCCGAAGCGATCGGCCAGCTCCGAACGGACATCGTCGATCTCCGCGGCTGAGACCGCGCCGGCTATCGCGCGATACATCTCTAACCGGAGGTTTTCGTCGTCAATATAATTCTGGGGCAGATAAGCGTTGACAGGCAGCTCTATCAGCACCTCGGGGACGATTTCCGCCGTCTTGCCCTGCATGCGATCCAGCTCTTGACGCAACATCCGGCAATAAAGATCGAAGCCGACGCTGACGACATGGCCGTGCTGCTCCGCGCCGAGGATATTGCCCGCGCCGCGGATCTGAAGGTCGCGCAAGGCCACCTTAAAACCAGACCCCAATTCGGTAAACTCCCCGATGGTTTTAAGCCGCTCGATAGCCGTGTCGGTCATCGGCCGACCGGGCTCGTAAGTGAAGTAGGCATAACCTCGATTGAGACCGCGCCCGACCCGGCCTCGCAACTGGTAGAGCTGCGCCAGTCCCAACCGGTCGGCGTTCTCGATGATAAGGGTGTTGGCGGAAGTGATGTCGATGCCCGACTCGATGATGGTCGTGCAGACCAATATATCAGCCTCATGATTGAGGAACTTGAGCATAACGCGCTCCAGGGCCGATTCGGTCATTTGGCCGTGACCGACTATTATCCGGGCTTCCGGAACCAGGCTGCCGACCTTGGCCGCCGCCCTGTCAATCGTCTCGACCCGATTATGAACATAGAATATCTGCCCGCCCCTGGCCAACTCGCGCCGGACGGCGGTTCGCACTACGACCGGCTGAAAATCGGCGATGGTCGTCAACACCGGGTGCCTGCCTTCCGGCGGGGTCTCGATCAGGCTGAGGTCGCGGACGCCCCCCAGCGACATCTGCAAGGTCCGCGGTATCGGTGTCGCCGACAGGGCCATTACGTCAACCGACCGCCGCAGCAACCTCAACTTCTCTTTCGCGTTGACGCCGAAGCGGTGTTCTTCATCGACGATTATCAAACCCAGGTCCTTGAATTTAATATCTTTTTGGAGCAGACGATGGGTGCCGATCACCATATCGGCCCTCCCCGCCTTAACCCGGGCCACCACTTCCTTTTGAGCGCCGGCCGCCAGGAATCGGCTGAGCATATCCACGTGAACCGGGTATGGGGAGAACCTCTCTTTGAATGTCAGGTAGTGCTGCTGAGCCAAGATGGTCGTCGGCACCAGCATCATCACCTGCTTGCCGTCCAAAACGGCTTTGAACGCAGCCCGGATAGCCACTTCCGTCTTGCCGTAGCCAACATCCCCGCAGACCAGCCGGTCCATCGGCTTAGCGGCCTCCATATCGGCTTTTACCTCGGATACGGCCGACATCTGGTCCCTCGTCGCCTCATAAGGAAAAGCCGCCTCAAGCTCCCTCTGCCACGGGTTGTCCGGTGCGAACGCATGACCCGGATGTTCGGCCCGCTCGGCATAGAGGGCTATCAGATCGACCGCTAATTTCTTGAGCGAGCTTCTTATCTTTCGGGTCGTCCGCAGCCAGTCGGGGCTGCCCAGTTTCGTTATCGCCGGCCGGTCCCCTTCAGGCCCGATGTACCGCGACACCCGATGGATTTGATCTGTCGGCAGATAAAGCCGGTCGCCGGCGGCATAATCCAGCGTTAAATACTCGCGGGTCTTGCCGGCAACTGTTTTTTGGGTCAAGCCGGCAAAAGCCGCGATCCCGTGTATCTCATGGACCAGCAGCTCGCCATGGGTCAGGTCCGAGAAATCGATCAGAGCGCGGCGCTTAGGCCGGGTGACGCTCTGGGGTTCGATTTCATGATGGGGAAAGATGTCGGCGTAACCAAAAACCGCCAACCCAATCTCGGGCAAGGTATAGCCTCTTTTAGTGCGGCCGACCACCAAAGATAAGTTAGACCCGGCCGCCGCCTCGCCTAAACTGAGTTCAAGCCCCATCTCCGCGATAAGTTCAGCGACCCGATCGCGCTCGCCGGCATCGTTTAAAACCAGCACCGCCCGCCACCCTAACGCTCGCAATTCATTTAAGCGGACCTGGAGCCGGTCGAGCCGGCCGGCGATCTCCTCGGGCCGGCCGGCCTCAATCGTTAGAGACTCCGAGGATGTCCCCACCAACGCCATGTCGAGCCTCGGGGCGACGAGAGGCCGGACCTCTTCGGCGGTCAGGTAATAACTCTCGGCTTTGAGCCGCGTATCACCGGCATAACCTTCGGACAAAGCCCGGCGTTGTTCGTCCAGAAAACGCTCAGCCTCATCATAAACAGATTTCGGCTCGTCTATCACCCAAAGCGTCTCCGGCGGAAAATAGCGTGTCAGACTGGAGAGTTCGTGGATTATCGGCAGCCAGCGATGACCGTCTTCTTCTCCCGCCAACAGGCCGCCCGCCGCTAAGACCCGCTCGGTCGCTTTGGCGTCGAGTCTGAACTCCCGGCTGCTGCCGATGTAGACATCGGTCAGAGAACCGGCCGACCGCTGGCTGGCGACATCAAGATCTTTGATCGATTCGATCTCATCGCCGAAAAAATCCAGTCTGACGGGGCCGGACGCCTGCGATGGAAAAATATCGACGACGCTGCCGCGCACGGTAAACTCTCCCGGACCCTCGACGACCGGCAACCTTACGTAGCCTATGTCGATCAATGAATTCGCGAGTCCGTGAAGGTCTATCTCCATGTCGACCGCGAGGGAGATCCCCTGAAAGACCCGGTCCGACGGCGGCGGGACTTTTTGGAGCAGCGTACCGACAGCCAGACAGACCAGCAGCGGCCCGCCTTCGGCCAGGCGCTGGATAACCTCCGCGCGCTTGCCGATGGCGACCACATCGGGTCGGACGGATTCAAAGGGAAAGCTCTCCCAATCCGGCAGAACGATCGACTGATCGCCGGGAAGATAGTCGCCTGCCTCGGCGGCAAACCGTTCGGCGACGGCGACATTTCCGCAGAGAACAGCAATGGTTTGCCGGGTCCGGGTAAGAATCGCGGCAGCCAGCGCCGGCCGCACGCCGGCGGGCGCCTTAAGACCGCAAGCAGGCTCCGCCCCCAGGCGATCCAAGCCCGCCCGGAGTTGTTCGAGTTTTTGGATCTCCGGCAGCAAGCCGGCTAATTGATGCATACCGCTCTATTTTCTATTTTCTATTTTCTATTTTCCGTCTTTATTATACCTATTCATGGCCGCGCTCATGCCCTCTTGGACCACGGCGATTGCGGCATCGGCGGCCAGCGCGACGGCCACTTCCATTTCAGGCCATTCTTTAGGCGAAAACGGCGATAAGACGAAATCGGAGGGGTCCATCCGTCCCGGGGGCCGGCCGAGACCGACACGAATGCGCGCAAACCCGTCAACGCCGAGGGAGGCGATGATCGAATCCAAGCCGCGATGGCCGCCGGACCCGCCGCCGGCTTTGGCGCGCACTTTGGCGAAGTCTAAATCAAGATCGTCATGGATGATTATGAGATTGGTGTAAGAGATATGAAATTTCTCGAGCGCCGCCTTGATCGGCGGTCCGCTGGTATTCATGAAACTCGCCGGCTTGGCCGCCAGCACGTTTTTCCCGCCTACCAGAGCCGGAGCGATAGCTATCGCTCCGTCGCCGACCATCTCCGTCTTAAGCAGCGCGCAGAGGTGGTCGACGACCATATAGCCGACGTTGTGCCGGGTATCGAGGTACTCTTCGCCGGGGTTGCCCAGACCGACGACCAGAAAACCGGGTTCTGACGGCTGGCCGCTGAAGAGTCCGGCTAGGATTCCTCGGAAGCCTCTGGAGCCGCTGATGGCGCCCCTTCCTCCACGGCCGCTCCCGGCACTTCCTCTTCGGCTGCCTCTTCTACGAAGACGGCCGGCGGGAGAACTGTGGCCAACACTTCTTCCGCCGCGGAGATCATGGTCAACTCCGGCGGCAAAGGGATATCCGACGCGTGAAGCGATTCCCCGATGCCGAGATGTGAAATATCGACTTCCAGATGGTCCGGCAGATCGGTCGGGAGCGCTTCCACCTGAACCTCCCAGAGACCATGCTGGAGTATGCCGCCCTCGCGCGCCCCGATAGAGTCGCCGACCAGAGAGACCGAAACCGTCGCCGTGATCTTTTCATCCAGGGAGACGCTTAAAAAATCGATGTGCCAGAATTCGTCTTTGATCGGATTTCTCTGCGCCTCCTTGACGATAACCGTCGGCGCTTTTCCCCCGTCGATGAGCAACTTAAGCACCACGTGGGTGCCGGCTGCCGAGTGGATCAGGTTGTTGAACTCGCGGGCGTTAACGACGAGATCCGTCGCCTCGCTTTGATAACCGTACAGATTGGCCGGCACCAAGCCCTGAGCCCGGAGCTTGTTGACCTTGTTTTTACCTTTTTCCTGGCGTACTTGCGCTTTTAACTCGAGAATTTCCATTAATTAATCACCTTTGGCCATTTTACCCAAGCAGACCTCGCCGTCAAGCTTAGATAAAGTTGTCTTCTTCAAAAATCGCGCTGACCGACTCATCTTCATAGACGTTGAGAATGGTCTGCGCGAATATCTGGGCTATCGAAAGAACCTTGAGCTTCGGCAGATCATCCGGACGCTCGACAGGCACGGTATTAGTCACTACCAGCTCCTCGATCGGAGAAGCGTTGATCCGCTCAATAGCCGGACCGGACAATATCGGGTGCGTCGCCGCGGCAAAGACCCGCTCGGCCCCGGACGCAACCAGTGTTTTGGCGCCTTCGCAAATAGTGCCGGCCGTATCTATCATATCATCGACCAGCAAGGCGACCTTGCCGCCGACGTCGCCGATGACATGCCCTATCTCCGCCACATTATGCGCCGGCCTCGTCTTGTGCAAAATCGCCAGCTCCGCGCCGAGTTTGTCGGCAAATTTCTTAGCCAACTTCACTCGCCCGACATCCGGAGAGACGATGACCAGGTCCTTAAACTTTTTTTCTTTGAAATATCCGGTCAGGACCGGCAGCGATGTCAAGTGGTCGACCGGCACATCAAAAAACCCCTGTATCTGACCGGCATGCAGATCCATCGAAAGCATCCGGTCGGCCCCGGCGACTGTTAGCAGATCGGCGACGAGCTTTGCGGTTATCGGCTCCCTGGCCGTGGTCTTCTTGTCCTGGCGCGCGTAACCGTAGTGCGGGATAACGGCTGAAATCCGCTCGGCGGAGGCCCGCTTTAAGGCGTCTATCATAACCAGAAGTTCCATCAGGTGGGCATTGACCGGCGCGCACATGGTCTGTATCAGAAAAATATCGGCTCCGCGGACACTCTCTAAGAACTTAACATATATCTCCCCGTTGGAGAACTTCGACAACTTGACTCGACCGAGTTCCACTCCGAGATAACCGGCGATCTCCTGGCCCAACTGGGGATTTGAATTGCCCGAAAACACCATCAACCGGGGCTTCGTATGTGTTGACAAATCTACCTCCGTTATTTGCGGCGCTTCTTAGCCCAACCGGGAACTACTTTTTGTTCGCTGCGCTCGACGGCCAGACTGTCCGGCGGCACGTCCTTGGTGATGCTCGACCCGGCGCCGGTCACGGCCCCGCTGCCGACCCGCACCGGCGCGATCAGCATCGTGTCGCTGCCGATAAAAGCCCCGTCTTCGATAATAGTCCGGTGCTTGTGCGCGCCGTCGTAATTACAGGTGATGCTGCCGGCGCCGACATTGACGCCCTCGCCGATGACCGCGTCTCCGATGTAGCTTAAGTGCGGCACTTTGCTGCCTTTACCGATCTCGCTCTTTTTTATCTCTACAAAAGTGCCGGCCTTCGCCCCGCGCCGCAAGACGGTCCCCGGACGTATGGAACAGTACGGACCGATATCGACCTCTTCCTCAGCGACGCAATCGTTTAAGACCGCGTACTGCACGGTCGCGCCGGCGCCAACGACAGAGTCGATGATCCTGGCGCCCGGGCCGATCCTGGCGCCCCGCCCTATCCTGGTCTTGCCCTCAAGCCAACAGCCCGGCAAAATCGTCGCATCCGGCTCGATTTGAACATCGGCCGTCAGATAGGTGGTTTCCGGCAAAACAAAGGTCGCGCCATTATCCATCAACCGCCGCCGCAAACGACCTTGCATGACCGCCTCCGCCCCGGCCAATTCCGCCCGGGAATTGACGCCCATTATCTCATCGGCGTCCGCTTGATGGGCCAGAACGGTCTCTCCCCGACTCCTTAGTATCGCCACGACATCGGTTAAATAGAATTCCGATTGACGGTTTTCGTTCTTAATCGAAGCCAGCGCGTCATAGAGCCGGCGGCGATCGAAACAATAGATACCGGCGTTTATTTCTTTGACCGCCTTTTCCCCGGCGGTTGCGTCTTTTTCCTCAACGATCCGGTCGACGACCCCGGCCTCGTCTCTGAGCACCCGGCCGTAACTGAACGGGTCTTCCGGGACCGCCGTGAGTATGATCGCGGCCGGCCTGTCCCGATTGTAGATATCGACCAGGGTCTTTAAGGTGTCCGGCTCGATCAGCGGAATATCGCCGGCCAGCACCAGCACCGGACCTTCGAACTCCCCCATGAACGGCTCAGTCATCAGGACGGCATGGCCGGTACCGCGCTGCTCGCGCTGATGGACCGTGCCGGCATCGCCGCCAAGCCAGGCCAGGACTTGTTCATGCTTGTGCCCGACCACGATCAGCCGGCGCTCGGGACTAAGTTGCTCGCAGGCGTCAAGGACGTACGCCAACATCGGCCGACCCGCCACCGGCTGCAAGACCTTGGGCAAGTCGGATTTCATCCTCGTGCCCTCGCCGGCCGCTAAAACTATGACAACTATATTCAATGCCAACCCTCAAGAAGCGTAGTCAAAATCCAACAGCTTAATATAGCGGAAATGGGCAGCTAAAGACAAGGCGCATCCTCTCCCGAACCTGTCGCTTGAATCTAAGCGGAGGGGGTACTTAGACAAGCTCCTAGCGGTCCGGCCGAAAACCCCGCAGGCCGGTCAAAGTTGGGAGAGACGGCCCAAAGCCCCGGATGCAAGGCTGACGAAGCCCGAGGTGAGGGA
>Ga0334722_10001283_pt1 | contig 32231 bp, 35 predicted proteins | sample C3_bottom_MG_FD_207210 | JGI IMG/M metagenome (GOLD analysis project Ga0334722, IMG submission 207210) | Sediment microbial communities from Yellowstone Lake, YNP, Wyoming, USA - C3_bottom | ecosystem: Environmental > Aquatic > Freshwater > Lake > Sediment | place: USA: Wyoming | collected... | reverse complement strand
GAGCAGCCCGAGTGACCGGCTGAGTTGCTGCCGGTACCCAAGCGCCGCGAGTTGACGTACGTCATCCGCCTCCTGGGCGGCGACGTCGGACGCTGACATCATTGGTTCCCTCCTCCGACTCTTCGATCCACACTCGCCTCCGACCCTGACGACACCCGTCCGGATGGTTGCGATGGGCGATCCTGGGCTGCCACGCAGTGTAGGCGTGCGTCGAAGTTGTCAAGAGCCGATTCTGCGGCCGGAACGGGCATTCGGCGCGGGGTGTGGCCGACACCGGACCAATCCACCGCGCCGGGTGAGTTCATCTGGCCAGCAGGAACGCCTATCCGAGGGCTGCCTCGACTTCCGTGACCGCTCGCGGAGCCGGCCGGTGCAGCTCCACGGGACGCACATAGCTATCGACCATGGCGCGCGAACCCACAACCCCCAGCTCCCGGAAGAGAAAACCGATCTTGGCCGCCTGCCCGGCGAGGATCTCATCCTTGGTGGGGAGGTCCCAGAGCTCGCGCTTGAACGGCCCGATTGCCTTCTTGCGCGACGTGTAGACGAACTGCTGGTCTGTCTGATCCGGCTTGCGCTCGTCGAGCGCGTTCTCAAAGCACCAGCCCTCGATCTTCGCGTGGAGCTCGGATGGGAACGCCGGGTGCTCGTACAGCGCGTTCTGGAAGCCGGTCGCGAGGTGGATCTCCGCGGTCTCGACCTCGCGGAAGGTGTGGAACATCTCGTCCGGAAGGGTGGACGCCCCATGCTGGACCGTGCCGGCGAGGCCGTATTCCCTCCGCGCAACCTGGCCAAGCCGGCGATGGACGTCGAAGTCGACCGCGACCTTCGCCACCGAGCCGTCCGGCAGGACGACGCCGCCGTGCGACGTTCCGGTCTGGACGCTGACCTTGGAGATGCCGATCGCCCCGGGCGCGACGCGCCCGAGCTCGCTCCGGAGGCCGTCGAGGTAGGCATGGAGCTCGCCCTCGGTCGAGTTTGACTTCCCGACCTCGCCGATCTCGCCGCCGATGCTGATCGTCACGCCGTCGGCTTCCAGCGAGCGGATGAGCGCCGCGATCTCGGCCGTCCGGAGGTAGTTCTCGCGCTGCTCTTCCTCGACCGAGGACTTGGAAAGGTCGACCAGCGTGGAGGAATCGATGTCGATGTTCCGGTAGCCGGCATCGACCGCGAGCCGGCAGGCACGCCGGATCTCCTCGGTCATCGTTTCCGGGTCCGCCGCGTATTTCTTCGCGTTGAACTGGTAGTGGTCACCCTGGAGGAAGATCGGGCCGTGCCAGCCGGCGGCGACGGCGCCCGCCAGGCATGCGGTCGCGTAGTCGATCGGGCGCTGGTACGTGTACGTCTGCTCGCTGCGCGCCAGCTCCAGGATCACCGCGCCGGCGTCTGCCGCTGCCGCGGTCTCGAAGATGATCCGGGCCATGTCGAACGTCTGGGCCCGGATGTTGATCGCGGGAACCGTGAACCCGGAAACCTCGCCGCGCGCCCTCGCCATGTACAGGTCATGGATGCTCGCGGATCGTGCACCCGCCGCCTGGGAGGCCTCCCAGGCGAGCCACTGCGCGGCGGCCGCCGCTCCCTCATCGACGGTGAACGCCGCCGTCCAGGCGATGTCCCGGATCGCGTCGGCCCGCAGGCGCGCGAGGTCGTCGATGACGACACGATCGCCGTCCAGGTGGAGCGCGCCCCGGACAAAGGCGAGAAGATCGGCAGCGGAGGCGGCGACGTATGGCATGACGGGCGGGCTCCTGTCGGTCGTGGGTGACCGTTCGATGTGTCCCGCCCATTATTGCCCGGCGGATCAGCCGCCGGGCTTCACGACCATCGGGTACCCGCGGATCAGCCGCCAGGCTTCACGATCATGAGGAAGAAGATGACGGTCAGGAGGCCGGTCAGGATCTTTCCGCCCTGCTGCACGCCCTTGATCAACGCGAGGAGCGCTGGCGGCGGTCCCGCCGGGGCCACCCCGGGCGCAGGTGGTGGCGGTGGCGTGGAGGTCATCTCGATGATCCGGCCGACGCGCGGTGTCTGGACATAGTGCGAGTAGACCAGGGCGCCCACATAGAGCACGATCGCCGCGTCGAGCCAGTAGTTGGCCGCCTGCGTCAGGTCTCGCCCGGAGAGCAGCAGGAGAGCGACGCCGGTCACGCCCTGGAGGAGTGCGAGTGGCCAGGTGATCTTCTTGGCGATCGCCCCGCTGACGCGGGTCGCGAAGTTGGCATGCATGGGCTCCTTGCCGCCCATGCCGCCGATAAGCGGAAAGGCGAAGGTCGGCCCGAAGGCGACGACCGCGCCGAAGATGTGGGCGAAGAGCAACCACGGGAACAGGTCCATCGAATCCCTCCAGCCAGGCGCGCTGTCATCCATATCCGCGTCGGTTCCGCGGAGCAACCGTCGATTCGCGGACGATAGCAGGGCGCGGCGGCCGTCTCCAGGCGGTCAGTGCTTCCCGCCGTGCGCGTGGCCGTAGCCTACCCGGTAGCCGGCAACGAGCCGGCCCAGTTCTTCGAGCGATGTGACGCCGGCGGCGGCCAGCCCGCCGATGTCGTCGCGGCGATGATGCAGGTCAGCCTCGAGATCCCCCGACCTGCGGCCCAGCCGCGCCGCGATCTCGGGCACGACTCCCCAGGCGAAGTGCTCGAACCGCTGGCCGGCCTCGTCCCAGGTGGCCAGGACCGCGGGACCCAGCAGCTGGGCATGGCCGTGCCGATCGCGGTGGAGCGGCCGCTCGTAGTGAGCCGCGCGAACGCGGATCGTCCGCGCCGGCGCCATGGCCGGGTCATCCGCCTGGATCGTCGGCGGCGCGTCTTCCCCCAGCACGAGCACGCAGCCCAGGAATGACAGTTCATCCGCGGACAGGCCGACGGGCGGCGCGGCCCCGAGCCGGTCATGGACGGCCTGCAATGAATCACCGCGGGTCACGCCGCCAGGGCGGTCCTCGTGGATCATCCTGCGAGCGCCGAGGACGCTCAACGGGCGGCCGATCTCGAGCGCGTCGAGCGCCTTGAGACCCAGGTCGGGACGGAGGGAACCGATGATTCCGCGCAGGACCTGCGCAGCGATACCGCGGTCGACAAGGTCTTCGGACGCGGCGACCACCAGGGGGAGCCGCCCGTCCACGAGCACCCAGACGAGCGCCGCGAGTTCGGCGTCGAGCGTCCCGCGACGCACCAGCTCGACCAGCGACGGGGGTTCGCCGGGCACCGCGGGAGCCGGCGACGGGCGGTCGAAGTCGGGAATGTCCATCGCGACGGAGGGTACCCTAGCGGTCGTGGCGATCACGATCCGGCCCCTCGACGCGGCGACCTGGCCTGCCATCGAGGCGCTCTTCCGCGAGGGCGGCGACCCAAAGTGGTGCTGGTGCCAGTGGTGGCGGCTCCGCTCGAAGGACTTCGGGGCGGCGCACGTCCCCGAACTGCGCGATCGCCTCCGGGCACAGGCCGAGGGGCCAATGCCGCCCGGGCTCGTCGCGCTCGAGGGGGACGGCAGCGGTGTGGACGGAGGCGGCGCGGACGGCGACGGCGCGGGCGCTCGGGCGGTCGGTGCGGACGGTGGCGGCGCGGACGGCGACGGCGCGGGCGCTCGGGCGGTCGGCTGGGTGAGCCTCGGCCTGCGGGCCGACTTCGAGCGCATCGTCCGATCGAAGGTGATCCCGACCATCGACGACCGGCCAGTCTGGTCGATCGTGTGCTTCGCGGTCTCCGCCTCGGCGCGAGGCCGCGGCGTGGCCCGGACCCTGCTCGAGGGTGCGATCGCCTATGCACGAGACCGCGGTGCGGAGGCTTTGGAGGCCTATCCGGTCGTGATCGAGGACGGCGAGGGCATCCAAGCGGAGTCGGCCTTTACGGGCACGCTGCCGATGTTCGAGAAGCTCGGGTTCACGATCGTGGCCGAGCGCGCGTCGGATCCGTCCGCGTCGCACCTGCGTGTCGTCGTCAGACGCGAGCTCGGCCCTCGGGGATAGCCCTGCGGGCCGCCAGCAGGAATCGCGTTGTGTCGAGCCGGGCGTCGCGCGCTGGCGCTCAAGACACACCCCCGCCCCGGCGGTGCCGTGCACTCGCGAGTGATCCGTCGTGAAGTCGCCGATGCGATGCTGGATGTCATGACGGCGCGAGAACGCCCAAGCGATCGTGGAACGCGGACCGGGCGTGCGACGCTGGCCCGCCTCGGCGACGAGCTTCGTTCGGCTCGACACGATCGCTCGCTGAGCATCGACGCCGTCGCGGGGACACTCACCATCTCGAACGCGGAGATCAGTCGAATTGAGCGCGGCCTGTCCCCGAAGGTGCCGCTCGTGACCCTGGCGAGGTTCGCCGCAGTGGTTGGCCTCGATCTGTCCGCCAAGTTCTACCCCGGAGGCCCGACGGTTCGCGACGCAGCGCAGGTCGAGTTGCTCGCCACCCTGCGGGCCCAGCTCCACCGATCGCTTGGCTGGGCGACGGAGGTTCCCATGCCGCTTGCCGGCGATCAGCGGGCATGGGATGCAACCATCGCCAACCCCAGTGGAAGCGCAATGGTCCTCCTCCCGCTCCGTCGGACGACGCCGCATACCCCCCACGTATGAAGCCGACACGCTGCCGCCGCTTGGCCGGGCCGACCTGTCGTTCTCATACGCCGCGCGTCTGAAACCAGCAAAGGGCCGTTGGATGAGCCGGATTCCGTCGCGTTCTTGCGTCCCAACTCGCGCCCAGGGACCGCCAGCGCCCCCCGAGGGTCGGCTTCATACGCCCCACGTATGACGTCGTCGTCTTGATACGCCCGACGTATGAAAGTCGACAGAATGGGCACCGCGCTGGGGGCCCGCGCCGCGCGCTCGCAGCGCCCGGGCGCATCGCGCCGCGGCCCCCCCTCTCCCCGCTCTACTCCAGGTAGTCCTTGAGCTTCCGGCTCCGGGACGGGTGGCGGAGCTTGCGGAGTGCCTTCGCCTCGATCTGGCGGATGCGCTCACGGGTGACGTTGAACTCCTTGCCCACTTCCTCCAACGTCCGCGCCCGCCCGTCCTCCAACCCGAACCGCAATTGCAGCACGCGCCGCTCGCGACCGGTGAGCGAGTCAAGGACCGCCTCCACCTGCTCCTTGAGCAGCTGGTGCGAGGCGGCCTCGGCGGGCGCCAGCGCCGCCCGGTCCTCGATGAAGTCGCCGAGGTGGGAGTCCTCCTCCTCGCCGATTGGCGTCTCAAGGGACACAGGCTCCTGCGAGACCTTGATGATCTCGCGGACCTTCTCGGGCGTGACCTGGACCTCCTGGCCCTTGGACATCGCCTCGGCGATCTCCTCGACCGTCGGCTCACGCCCCAGCTCCTGGAGCAGCTGCCGCGAGACGCGAATCAGCCGGTTGATCGTCTCGACCATGTGGACGGGGATGCGGATCGTGCGCGCCTGGTCGGCGATGGCCCGGGTGATCGCCTGCCGGATCCACCACGTGGCGTAGGTCGAGAACTTGAAACCCTTCTCAAAGTCGAACTTCTCGACGGCCCGGATCAGGCCGATGTTGCCCTCCTGGATGAGATCCAGGAACGACATCCCCCGCCCGATGTACTTCTTGGCGATCGAGACGACCAGCCGAAGATTGGCGGACGTCAGCTGCTCGCGGGCGTCCCGCCCGATCTTCACCAGCTCGCCCTTTCGATGGGCCAGCTTCGTGTTCTTGGGCACCTCCGGGTCGTTGCCCATGCGCTTGAGCAGGTCGGCGTCGCGCTCGGAGGCGACCCAGCGCTCCAGCGCGGGAAAGGCCACGCCGTCCCGCGTCCAGTCGTAGATCGCGCGGAGGCCGACGTTGTCGCGCGAGTCCAGGTCGCCGTTGTGGACCGCGAAGTAGGCCCAATCGAGGAGCTTGAGGAAGGCGTCGGCCGGCGCCGCGGCGTCTGCCTTGCCCTCGATGGCGGCCTCGTACCCGGCGAGCAGCTTCCGCGCCTCCTTCAGGAGGTGGGTCGTGCCCTCGGACTGCACGCCGCGCCCGGCCTTGATGAGGTGGAAATCGGGCGGCGGGACGAGCAGGTCGGCGGCGTCCTCGGACGAGATCGCGTCCCGAACAAGTCGGTGCGCCTCCTCGGCCAACGGCAGCCGATGCTGCGGCTTGAGCGTCCGCGTCTTCAGCTCGGTGTTGTGCGTCGTCCATTCATGGAGCGAGACGATCCCCTTCCAGGGCTCGTCCACAAGCTGCTCCCCGAGCTCGATCGCCTTGGCCAGGACGACCTCCTCCTCGGCCGTCAGGAGGGCGACCTTGCCGATCTCCTTGAGGTACATCCGGACCGGGTCGTCGATGCCGATCATGTCGGCCGACAGGGCCTCGAGCTCCTCCGCGGTGGGCTCCTCGAGCTCGGCGGCATTCAGCTTGGCCGGAGCATCCGCGGGCAGCTTCGCGTCGAGGGCGTCGGGCTCATCGGCGATGACCTCGACACTCAGATCGTCCGCGTCCGCTCCGAGCGGGACCGGGACGAGATCCTCATCCTCGTCGTCGTCGGAATCGTCGTCCTCGTCGTCGACGGCCTTCGTACGGATGCCGGCAAGCTTGGCTTCCTCGAGATCGGCCCTGCCGCGGCGCGGGCGGGTGAGAACGGCCTCAACGAGTTGCTGATCGAGCGGGTCGACGGGCATGGCGGGCGCTACCTCCTGGCGGTGTCTGCGGGTTCGATGTCGGGAATGACGGCGGCCCGATCGGCGGGCCGCACGAGGAGATGGGTCTGATCGCGGCGGCGATGGAGCGAGCGCCGTTGTTCGTTGATCGTCTGGCTCTCGCGCAGGAGGCGTCCCGACGTCTCGGCGTCGCCGGCCTGCTCCGCCTCCGCGAGGGCGTCCTGCACGAACTCCGAACGCTCGTCGAGGGTGCGTTCCTCGAGGTCGATGATCAGGCGCTCGACCTCGTAGACGAGCTCCTGCTGGGTGAGGGTCCGCGGGTTCGGATCACGTCGGGCGACGAGCGCCTGGGCGAGCGCCGCCGTCTCCGGGTCGAGGGCCTGCACGGGGGCGGTCAGGCTGAACGGCGGGCGGATTCCCTCGTCGTTCGGCTCCCGGGCGAGGACCAGCGCCCGGAACAGCTCCCGCGCGACCGTGTTCGGGAGCTGGTCCGGTCCCATGGCATCGGTGATCCGGACCTGAATCTCGGGCACGAGCAGCATCAGGCGGAGGAGCTCCTGCTCCTGGGGCAGGACGCCGCGCAGGATGTCGGTCAGGCGGAGGGCGTCGGGCGCCGAGGCCACGTTCTCGGCGCTGATCCGGCCGGCAGCATCGGCGGCCGGACCTCTCGCGGCCGCGGCCGAAAGCGGCCCTCCCATCGGGTGCGCCAGGCCCGTCGCGGAACGCCCGCTTCGAAGCACCTCGAGCAGGACCCGTTCCTCCACCCCCGAGACCTGGCGGACGCGCTGAAGCCAGCCGTCGCGCATGACCGGGTTCGGGACGGCGCGGATCGTCGGCATGAGCGCGTCCACGAAGCGCGCCTTGCCGCCGGGGGTCTTGAGGTCGTACGTCTTGGCGTACGTATCGATGAGGTAGTCCACGATCGGCTGCGCCGTGCGGACCTCCTCGCGCCAGAGGTCGGGGGACTGGCGCACGACCTCGTCCGGGTCCTTGCCGTCGGGCAGGCGCACGACACGGACCTCGTCCAGCTCGACGCCGGATTCCGTGGCCGCGAGCTGGCCGATGAGCCCTTCCAGGGCCTGCACCCCGAACGTGCCGGCCTTCTGGCCCGCGGCATCGACGTCATAGGCGAGCGCGATCTTCTTCGCGTAGCGGGTCAGGAGTCCCACCTGGCCCGGGGTCAGCGCCGTCCCCAGGGAGGCGACGACATTGTCGAAGCCTGCCTGGTGGGCCATCAGGGCGTCGGTGTAGCCCTCGACGATCACGGCCTGACCGGACTTGCGCATGGGGCCCTTGGCGCGGTCGATGAGGTAGAGCGTCCGGCTCTTGTCGAAGAGTGGCGTCGCGGGAGAGTTGAGGTACTTTGGCCCGGTATCGCGCGGGCTGCCGTCGGCGCCCTTGCCCTCCACTCCCAGGATCCGGCCGCCGAGCCCCACCGCGGCGCCGTTCTGGTCGCGGATGGGGAAGAGGACGCGGCCGCGGAACCGGTCGATGACCCCGACGCCACGCGAGGTGGACCGGCCCTGCGACGCGAGACCGACCTCCACGAGCTCCTCGGGCTTGATGCCGCGCTTCTCGACGAGCTTGCGGCTCATGGTGTCCCAGCCATCCGGAGCCCAGCCCAGCTGCGCACCCTCGATCGTGGCATCCGTGAAGCCGCGGCCGCGCAGGTAGTCGAGGGCGGGGGCGCCAAGCTTTGTGGCGGTCAGAACCTGGTGGTAGAACGCGATCCCGGTCTCGAGGATGTCGCGAAGGCGCGCCCGGTGGGCATCCTCGCGCTTGGTCCGCTCATCGATCTCAACGCCAGCGCGGTTCGCGAGGGTACGGAGCGCCTCCGGGAACGGCACCGAATCGCGCTGCATCACGAAGCTGAAGATGTCCCCGCCGAGGCCGCACCCGAAGCATTTCCAGGAGTCGCGGGTCGGGGTGACCGTGAACGAGGGCGTCTTCTCCCCGTGGAACGGGCACAAGCCCTTGTAGGTGGTGCCCGCCTTCTTCAGCTGAACGCTCTCGCCGATCACGTCGACGATGTTCAGCCGGCTCTTGACCTCGGCCGCGATTCCGCCTGCCAACCGACCTCCGAGCCTCCTCGCATCGATCTCTACGCCCCCGATGACGCGGAGGTTCTCGAGGCGTCTCGCCCCAGCCTTCGAGACGCCGGAAACACTGCGGGCCTGTCAAGACTTGACAGGCCATCTGGGCGGCATTCTACCCCTCGATGAGCCCCCTTGACAAGATAGTTGTCAATACTGGGTAGGGGTATCGATCGGCTGCTTGCAGCCGATTCGTTGCGCTACGATCCGGCGATGTCACGCGACCTCCACGTCAAGGACCTCCCCAACATCGCCCGCGGCTGCAGCGTGCTCGGCGCGGGCGGCGGCGGCGAGGCCTACACGGCCACGCTCATGGCCACCCAGGCGCTGATGGACTACGGGCCCATCCGCCTGGTCACGTACGACGACCTGGCACCCGATTCCATCGTGATGTCATGCGGCTTTCTCGGGGCCCCGATCGTGAGCTTCGAGAAGCTGTCGTCGGGTGAAGAGGGGCGCTACCTGCTCGAGGAAGTCGAGCGGATTCGGGGCGCCAAGGTGGGCGCCCTCATGTGTGCCGAGATCGGGGGATCGAACGGCATGGTCCCGCTGACCTGGGCCGCGCGCCTGAGCCTGCCGGTCCTCGATGCGGACGGGATGGGTCGAGCCTTCCCGGAGGTTCACCAGGAGACGATGCACCTCGCGGGCATCCCTGCCGGGCCGACCGTCGTCGTCGACGAGCGCGGTCACCGGGCCATCTTCCGCAATGTCGAGGGCGCCTGGGTCGAGCGCCTCGAGCGTGCCGTGGCCATCGCCTGCGGAGGGATCGCGGCCAGCGCCGAGTACCACATGACCGTCGAGGAGGCGCGCCGGGCCACCGTCCCGGGGACGGTCACCCTCGCCGAGCGGATCGGGCGCGCGATCGCCGACGCGGAGGACGACCCGGTCGCCGCGGTCATCGCCGCGGTCGGGGCGGCCCGGCTCATGACCGGCAAGATCGTGGATGTGGCGCGCCGGATCGAAGGCGGCTTCGTGCGAGGTACGGCGACACTCGAGGGGATGGGGGGCGATGCCGCCAGCGTTCTCGACATCGACATCCAGAATGAGTACCTGATCGCACGCCGCGACGGAGCCGTTGTCGCCAGCGTTCCGGACATCATCACCCTCCTCGACGAGCAGACCGGTGAGGCTGCGCACACCGAGCGCCTCCGCTACGGCCAGCGGCTGGTTGCCATCGCCTTCCCCTGCGCACCCGTATGGCGAACCCCGATCGGCCTCGAGACGGCCGGTCCGGCGGCCTTCGGCTACGACCTGCCGTACATCCGGGTTGAGGATCTGAACCCCGGCTGCGGCAGCTGGCCGGGCGACAGCGCATGACGGCACGCGGCGCACCGAAGCGGCCCGTCGCGCACCGCGCCCTGGACCTTCGGCTCGGGATCGACGTCGGAGGGACCAACACGGATGCCGTGATTCTGGATCGGGACGATCGGCTCATCGCCAAGGCGAAGGCGCCGACGAGCCGCGACGTCACGGCGGGCATCGAGGCGGCAGTTGACGCTGTTCTCGCCGTCGGCAGCGTGCAGCCGACGCGGATCAGCCACGTGATGCTCGGCACGACGCATGCCACGAATGCCATCCTCGAACGGCGGCGACTGCATCGGGTGGCGGTCCTGCGGATCGGTGCGCCCGCGACGCTCTCGGTGCGCCCGTTGCTGGCGTGGCCGGCCGATCTGCGCGATGTCGTGTCCGGCGGCGAGGCCATCGTCCGGGGCGGGATTGAGCTCGACGGGCGGGAGATCGTGCCGTTTGCACCGGACGAGGTGCGGGCATTCCTGGCGCCGCTCAAGGGCACGGTGGACGCGGTTGCGATCACGAGCGTGTTCGCCCCGGTTTCCGATCGCCACGAGCTTGCGGCCGCGGCCGGCGCGCGAGAAGTGCTCGGCCCCGACATCTACCTGAGCCTGAGCCACGAGATCGGAGCCCTCGGCCTGCTCGAGCGCGAGAATTCCACGGTCCTAAACGGGGCGCTCCTCGGCGTTGCCCGCGAGGTCGCCGGCGCTCTCGGGACCGCCCTGGCGGCGCGGTCGATCGACGCCAGCCTGTTCTTTGCCCAGAACGACGGGACGCTGATGGCGCTCGACCACGCGCTTCGGTTTCCGGTCCTGACCATCGGGTCGGGACCCGCGAACTCGCTGCGCGGTGCCGCCTATCTGACGGGTCGAGCCGACGGCATCGTCATCGACGTCGGCGGGACATCGACCGATATCGGGGTCCTCTCCGGAGGCTTTCCGCGGGAGTCGTCGCAGGCCGTCGAGATCGGCGGCATCCGGACCAACTTCCGCATGCCCGATATCGTCTCGATCGCGATCGGCGGCGGGACCATCGTGCGCGACGGCGCCGTCGGGCCCGATTCCGTCGGGTATCGCATCAGCCACGAGGCCCTCGCTTTCGGCGGATCCACGCCGACCCTGACGGATGCCGCGCTGCTCGCCGGCCGGGCGGCCGGCGTGGGCTCCGTGGTACCGGACGCCGGCCACCGCGCCCGCCTCGCAGCCGGACTGGCGATCGCCGATCGGGCTGTTGCCGACGCGATCGACCGGGTCAAGACATCCCGCGCGGACTCGCCGCTCATTGCCGTGGGCGGCGGGAGCATCCTTCTCTCCGATCGAATTCCCGGCGTCAGCGAGATTCTTCGGCCGCACGACTACGATGTCGCCAACGCCATCGGGGCGGCAATCGCGGCCGTGAGCGGCAGCGCCGAGGAGATCGTCACGTTCCGTTCACGCGGCCATGCGGAAGCGGTTGCGGCAATCGGGGCGAGGGCGAAGTTGACGGCGATTGCAGCCGGAGCGGATCCGGCGATGGTGGAGATCGTGGATGTGGAGGAGACGCCGCTGACCTACATCACCGAGCCGGCAGCCCGCATCCGCGTCAAAGCTGCCGGGCCGCTCTCGACCAACTAGCACCTCATGATCGTGACAAACGCGCAGGAGGAGACGGCCGTGGAACACGCGCAGTACCCAGGTTCCCCGCGAGTGCGCATCAGCTCGATGCTGGCGGCAGCCGCGCTCGTGTTCGCCGCCTGCGGCGGCTCCACCGCGTCGTCCGCCCCGTCACCGGCGGCGGGGAGCCAGCCGGCGGCCACCGAGCCGCCGGCCAGCCCGGCCCCGCTTGACGCGACCTTCACCTATGCGTCGCACACGCAGGTCGTGACGGACTTCGATCCCGCCACCTCGTATTCCAACGAAGTGATCGCGATGCACGACATCTACGAGTCGCTGACCCGCTACGACTCCGTGACCAAGAAGGTCCTGCCCGCGCTGGCGACCGCGTGGTCCTCCAGCCCGGACGGCACGACATGGACGTTCACGCTCAGGAGCGGCGTAATGTTCCACACTGGTCGGTCAATGGACGCCGCGGCGGCCAAGGCCGCGATCGAGCGGACGAAGACCCTCGGCCAGGGCGCCGGCTACATCTGGGGAGCGGTCAACTCGATCGAGGCCACGGACGCACAGACGCTCACCTTCACCCTCGACTACCCCACGCCGCTCGACCTGATCGCGTCGGCCAACTACGCCGCCTACATCTACGACACGGAGGCCGCCGGGGCCGGCGCGACCGATGAGGCCCTCGTCGCGTGGTTCGGAACCGGGAAGGACGCGGGCACGGGCCCGTACACCGTCGCCAGCTGGAAGACCGGCGACGAATTCGAGCTGACCCTCGCCAGGTTCGACGGCTACTGGGGCGGCTGGGAAGGCGCTCACTACGCCAAGGTCGTGTTCCGCGTCGTCCCCGAGGCGACGACCGCCGCGCAACTCGTCCAGGCAGGCGACGTCTCCTACGTCGACCGCCTCACGCCGCAGCTGACCGACAGTCTGCGGGGCAACGGCGCCCTCCAGGTCGTCGAGACGCCATCGTTCCAGAATGTCGTCGCCCTGCTCAACACGAAATCTGGCCCCCTCGCGGATCCCGACATCCGCCGGGCCGTCGCGAAGGCCTTCGATACCGTCGGAATCGCGACCGCGCTCGGTGGCTCTGTCGTGCCGGCCAAGGGCGTCATCCCAAAGGGGCTGATCGGCTACAGCGACACACTGACCGGGACTGCTTTGGACCTCGACGGCGCGACCGCGCTGCTCGCGAAGAGCGGCCACGGGCCGGGCGGCGATCCCCTCTCGATCAGCGTGACCGCCGTTTCAGGGGACACCGACCTCGCGCTCGTCACCACGAGCTTGAAGTCCAACCTGGCGAAGCTGAACATCACCCTGGATGTCCAGGCCGTCCAGTGGGAAGCGCAGTGGGACAAGGCGAAATCGGCCGACGCCGCCCAGCGCCAGGACGTCTTCCTGATGTACTGGTGGCCCGACTACGCCGACCCGTTCAGCTGGTTCATCTCGCTGTTCCACACGGAAGCCGAGCCGTACTTCAACCTCGCCTACTACTCGAGCGCCACCATGGATGCTGATATCGACGGGATCCAGGCGCTCACGGCGACGAGCCGCGACCAGGCCGAGGCGAAGTACGTCGCCATGCAACAGCAGCTCATCGACGACGCCGTCGTCGTGGTGCCGTACGTGCAGAACTACCAGCGGGTGCTCCAGGCGTCGGTCGGCGGGTTCGTCGACAACCCCGCCTATGCCCAGGTGGTCTTCGTGTACGACCTCACCCCCTCGAACTAGCCCGGAACCCGGAACCCGGGTGCCGACAAGCCGACACATTCGCCCGCGCGACGGTCCGCGACAATGCGGCGGATCCTGATCCGCCGCGGCCTCCAGTCGCTGCTCGTCGCGCTCGGCGTGGGGCTGCTCGCGTTCGTCATCAGTCGCCTCCTCCCGGGGGACCCGGCCGTCTCCTGGGCGGGACCGCGGGCGACGCCGCAGGAGCTGGCCCGGGTCCGCGTCCTCCTCGGGCTGGACCGGCCGCTGATTGAACAAGCGGTCCGGTACATCGGTGATCTCATCAGCGGGAACTGGGGGACGTCGATCCACACCCGGCAGCCCGTCCTGAGCGATGTTGCCGGCCGCTTCATGACCTCCCTGGAACTGGTGACGTTTGCCCTCGTCATCGCGGCGGTCGTCGGGACTCCACTTGGGATCCTCGCCGCTCGCTGGCGCGGCCGGCCACCCGACTGGTTCGCCGGCATCACGTCATCCGTGCTCGCGTCGGTCCCCGTGTTCTGGCTAGGCCTGCTCCTCCAGCTGGTCATCGCCAGCCAGCTGAGGTGGCTGCCCGTTGCCGGGCGCTGGGACGCGGCGCTGAACGAGGCCGCCGTCGAGGCGACCAGGACGCACCTGGTGCTCGTCGACTCGCTGCTGGCCGGAAATGGAACGCTGTTCGTGTCGGGACTTGCGCACCTGGTCATGCCCGCGCTGGTGATCGCGGCGTATCCCATCGGCCTCTTTGCCCGTCTGACGAGGGCCGGGCTGCTCGAGACGCTCGGCGAGGAGCACATCCGGATGGCCCGGGCGATCGGCTACACGGAGCGGGCGATCATCTGGCGCTTTGCGCTTCGACCATCCATGGGACCCGTCCTCTCCGCGCTCGCGCTCGTCTTCGGCTACGCCCTCGGCAACACCTTCCTCGTTGAGAACCTGTTCAACTTCCAGGGCCTCGGGAGCTACGCGGTCGATTCGATCACCTCGCTCGATGCGCCTTCGATCGCGGGGACGACGATCTTCGTCGCCCTGGCGTACCTCGTCGCGAATCTCGTCGTCGACCTCGTCCGCCCGGTCATGGACCCGCGGCTCCGCGAGGCGGGACGGTGAGCCGGGGACGGGTCCCGGGGGACCGTCCGGGGGCCCACGGCCGATGAGCCGGCCCACGTGATCCGCTACGTCGTGCGCCGGCCTGGCCTCCTGATCGGCCTCACGATCCTGGTCGTGCTCGTGATCGCGGCCGTCCTCGCGCCATCGCTGGCGCCCTTTCCGGGCGACGCGGGCAACGACACGAACCTTCTCGAGACCCTGCGACGGCCCGGCGGTCTCCACCCGATGGGCACGGACCTGGCCGGCCGTGACGTCTGGTCTCGCGTCCTGTTCGGTGTCCGGGTCTCGGTCGGTGTGTCGCTCGCGGTCATCGCAGCCGCGCTCCTGGTTGGGATCCCGATCGGGCTCCTCGCCGGGGCGGTCGGCGGGCTCGTGGACGACCTGCTCATGCGGATCGTCGACGTCTTCCTGGCCTTCCCGTCCCTCCTGCTCGCCCTCGCGATCGCCGCAACCCTGGGGCCGTCAATGGAGCACGCGGCGATCGCGATCGTCGTGTCCTGGTGGCCGTGGTACGCCCGCCTGATGCGGGGCGAGGCGGCCGCGATCAGCGGTCGTGCGTACGTGGAGGCGGCGCATCTCCTCGGCGTGCCGGCATGGCGGGTTGCCGTCCGGCATATCCTCCCGAACGCGATCGGGCCGGTCATCGTGCAGGCATCGCTCGATCTCGGCGGCGTGATCCTGACCTTTGCCGCGCTGTCGTTCCTCGGACTCGGCGCCCAGGATCCCACGCCGGAGTGGGGCCTGATGGTCGAACAAGGGCGATCGCTGACCTCGACACAACCGTGGGTCGCGCTCTTCCCCGGGGCCGCGATCATGGTCGCCGCCCTCGCCTTCACCCTGCTCGGGGAAGGGCTCCGCGAGCGCCTCGACCCCAAGGGACGGGCGCGGCCATGAGCCCGGGCAGCCCGATCCTGGCTATTCGCGACCTGGCGATCGAGATCCGTGGCCGGCGCCTGGTGGATGTGACCGAGCTGTCGGTGACGCGCGGCCAGATCGTCGGGCTGGTCGGTGAGAGCGGGGCCGGCAAGAGCCTGCTCCTGTCGTCGATCCTGGGCCTGCTGCCGGCCGACGCGACGATCCAGGGCAGCATCCTCTTCGACGGCACCGAGCTCCGTGGTGCCCCCAACCGGCTGCTGCGCGACGTTCGCGGCCGGCGGATCGCGGTGGTGCTGCAAGGGGCGCGAGCCGCCCTCACGCCAACGCTCCGAACAGGCACCTGGATCGACCGGGCACTCGTGCTCCACGGGATCCCTGCAGCCGAGAGGCGCACGCGGGTCGCCCACGCGCTGGACGCAGTCCGTCTCGATCCCGTCCTGCTCCGTCGTTACCCGCACGAACTTTCCGGCGGGGAGGCACAGCGCGTGGCGATCGCGCTCGCCGTCGCGCTCCGCGCCGAGCTGATCCTGGCCGACGAGGCAACCAGCGCGCTCGACGTGACCGTACAGGCCGAGGTTGCCGAGCTGTTCCGAGAGCTCCGGCAACGCGAGGGAACCTCGATCCTGATCGTCAGCCACGACCTGGCCCTCGTCGCCGGGCTGGCCGACCGGATCGACATCATCGCCGACGGGTCCATCGTGGAGCGTGGCGGGCCGTCCGTGCTCTCCGCGCCCCAGCACCGGGTGACGCGAGAGCTCGTCGCCGCCAACCCCACCCTGGAGCAGGCACGGTGAACAACGCTATCCGGCTGGTGGCGCGCGACCTCGAGGTCCGCTACCGCGGGATCGAGCTGGTGGCCCGGCCGGCGCTGGCCCTCGACAGGCTCGAGCTCGTACCCGGCCGCAGCGTAGCCCTCGTCGGGGAGAGCGGGTCCGGCAAGACGACGGCGCTGCGGGCCCTTCTCGGGGTCATTCGGCCTTCCGCCGGTACCGTGGAGTTCGATGGGGTTCCCCTCGGACGGCTTCGCGGCACAGCCGCTCGCGACTTCCGGCGATCAGTCCAGCCCATCCAGCAGGACGTCGATGGGGCGCTCGATCCGCGACAGTGCCTCGGGGACGCGATCGCCGAGGGGCATCGAGCCGGAGGCGGCAGTTCCCGCGATGCGGAAGCCACTGTCGCCCGACTTCTCGATGAAGTGAGCCTGCCGGTGAGCATCGCCACTCGGCACCCGCACGAGGTGTCGGGCGGCCAGCGCCAGCGTGCCGTGATCGCCCGGGCGCTCGCGGTCGGACCGCGGCTGCTCCTGCTCGATGAGCCCACGAGCGGCCTCGACGCCACCGTCCAGGTGCGGATCCTCGAGCTCATCGAGCGGTTGCGGATCGAGCGGGGTCTCGGACTGCTCCTCGTGAGCCACAACCTGGGCGTCGTGGCGCGCCTGTGCGAGGAGACCGTGGTGCTATACCGGGGCGAAGTCGTGGAGCGCGGCGCGACACGTGCGCTCATGGACGAGCCCCGCCACCCGTATACCGCGGCGCTTCGGAGGAGCGTTCCGGAGATCGGGGTCCCGTTCCGCGCTCCGTTCAACCCCTCGGCTGATTCCGCACTGCTGGACGGGCCGGGCGGATGCCGGTTCGCCGCACGCTGCCCCCACGCCACCTCGCCGGTCTGCGGTCAGACGCAGCTGCTTGCGCCGGTCACTGACGATCCGGACCGATTGGTGCGCTGCATCCGGTCGCCGGAGCTCGGGATCCTCAACCCGCTCGCCTGAGTCGTTCGTGGATGGGCGTGGCTGTGGCCGCCTCCTACGGAGCCCCGTAGCTGAGCGGCCAGGTGACCGCCGCGAGGGTCTTCTGGCCCGCCAGCGAAGGGTGGAAGTAGTCGCGAGTGGAGACATCGGCCGCCGTGAACGCGTAATTGAACACGGCGTCGGCATCGTACGTGCAGGTCGACGCGTATTCCAGGCAGACGGTCCTTAGGATCGCGTTGAACGCCACCTCGCGGTCGTTCACGCGGGTCCGTCGGTCCACATCGGCCGAGGCCGTCGAGAGCGGGTTCGCCAGCATGGACGGACAGACTTTGAACAGGCTCCACACGGAGCGTGCGCTTGAGCTGCCCTTGAGCACCGACCAGAGATTCTTGACGCTCGGGATGCTGGCAACGAAGACGCGGGTCGTCGGCAAGCCGGTGCTGAGCGTCAGCATCGCCGCACGGAACTGCGTCTCGAAGGCGGCAGTGGTCGTCATCGTGGCCTCGCTCGAGGTGCAGATGTCGTTTCCGCCCATGAGAACCGTCACGTGGTCGACCTTCTGGGACACAACCGTCGTCATCTGGCCGGTGAGGTCGATCATCTTGGCGCCCGACTTCGCGTCGTTGTAGTTCTTGCCGCTGATGACGGGATTGAGCTTGAGCAGCCGGGTGTAGTGGCTCTGGACCGTCGAGTTGGTCCCGGTGGACCATGACCCGCTCGGGTTGTCTGAGTACGGAAACCATCCCGTGTTGTAGGCCCGGGTGATCGAATCACCTGTCGAGGCCATGGAGTTCGGATACGGCGGCGCCGCCTGGACGGCGACCGGCAGGAGGAGCGCCAGCGTCGCGAGGACCCCGAGCCCTGACGCTCGTGCGCCGCGATGGGCCCTCAGCGGATTGGATCGGCCGCCCGCAGCCTGGATTCGCTCGTTCATCGCCGCACCTCCGCCGGGTCTATGCCCAGAGGCCTGAGCCTAGTCCGGTGTCGCGACGGTGTAAATGCCCCGTCGTCCTCGCCGTGAGCGCCCCGAGGTCTCTGCTGACTCCCCGGGAGTCAGCCATTCCCCCGGCCGTGATCGAGGTCACTGATCAGATCCGCGCCAGCCACGCTCGGCCGATCCGCGGATACGTCGGAACCGGTGGATGGCCACGCTCACCGGCGGTCGGATTGATCAACGAGATCGATCAGCGGGAGGGAAGGGGCGAGAACCAGGGCGAGGACCCGCCCGAGGACCAGGGCAAGGACCATGGTGAGGGCCAGCACGCCGACAGCGCGAGGACCAGGGCGGGGACGAGCGCGAGGATAGCTGGTCGGCGGCCGGCCGCAGCATAGCAAGTGGGATGCTCCCCGCTACGCCCCCTCCGCTTCCCCGAGCTCAGGGCCGCCCTCGCCCTCGATCGTGATGTGGGGCAGCCAGCGCAAGAACCCCGGCAGCCACCAGTTCCAGTCGCCGAGGAGCTGCATGGAGGCCGGCAGGAGGATGCTCCGGACGATCGTCGCGTCGACGAACACGGCCACGGCCAGTCCCAGCCCGAGCTGCTGGATGAACACGAAGGGCAACGTCACGAAGGCCGCGAAGACGACGACCATGATCGAGGCCGCGCTCGTGATCGTGCCCGAGGTCACGGAAATGCCCCGCGCGACCGCGGCCCGCGAGTCCAGCCCCCGATCCCGGGCCTCCTTGATCCGGGTGAGGATGAACAGGTGGTAGTCCATCGAAAGCCCGAACAGGATCGTGAAGATGAAGATCGGGACCCAGCTCTCGATGACCCCGCCCGCCGTGATCCCGATGGGCTCGGCCAGCCAGCCGTCGTGGAAGACGAGGACCATGACCCCGAACGCGGCGCCGGTCGAGAGCAAGTTGAGGATGATCGCCTTGATCGGGATGACGATCGAGTGGAAGGCGATGAGCATCAGGAGGAACGAGAGGCCAAGCACAAAGGCAAAGATCCGTGGCGTGCCGTCGACGTAGATCCCGGTGATGTCAAGCGCCGTCGCCGCCTGACCGCTGACGAGCATCCGCACGTCGCTCAGCCCCCCGAACAGCTCCGGCCGGAGCTCGCCGCGTACCTGCCGGACGATCGCACGGTTGGCCTCGTCGTTGCGACCGCCGCCCAGGGTGAACGAGACCAGGGCCGCGTGACCATCGTCGGCCACGCGCTCCTTGGCGGGACCGCTCACGCCGGGGATTTCCAGGGCCTGGACCTTCAGGCGCTCGATCGCGGCCCGCACGTCGTCGCGGTTCGGGTTCGTGACGACGACATCGAGCCTGAGATTCGTTCCCCGCGGGAACTTCTCGTTGAGGAGCCGGATCCCGGCGACCCCGTCGATTGACTTCGGGAAGCCGGTGATGTCGGTGAGGCCGATCCGAAGATGGAGGATCGGGGTCGCGAGGGCCAGCAGCAGCAGGCCCGACACTGCGACCATCACGACCGGCCGGCCCATGACCGTCGTCACCAGCCGGGCCCAGAAGCCGCTCCCCTCCGGTCGCGCCGCGCGCCGATCCAGCCATTCCAGGGCGACGCGGCCGCGCCGCTGCACGCGGCCGGCTGGGAGCCGCGCAAGGAGCCGAGGAATCCAGGTTGCCGGCCGGCCGAGGCTCACCCGGTCGGCGACGATTGCCAGCGTCGCCGGCAGGAACGTCAGGCTGCCGATGATTGAGACGAGCACGACCCCGATCGTTCCGACGGCCATCGAGGTGAAGAGCGGGATCCCGAGCGTGAACAGGCCGGCCAGGGAGATCATCACCGCGAGACCCGAGAAGAAGACGGCTCTTCCGGCGGTGCTGCTCGCGACCTCGATCGCCACCGACACGGGCCGGCCCAGTCGCCGTTCCGTGCGGAACCGAGTGACCATGAACAGCGAGTAATCCACGGCCACGGCAAGGCCGATCAGGACGATGAGCTGGGTGGCGTTCGGGCTGACCGCCGCGATCGCCTGGCTGTACAGCCCGAGGATGCCGAACGCGGCCAAGAGCGAGGTCACGGCAAGGACGAGCGGGATGAGTGACGCAACGATGGCCCCGAACGCGAGCAGGAGGATCGCGAACGTCAACGGGATCGTGATCCGGAGCGAGCTGTCAAGGCCGTCCGAGATCAGGTCGTTGATATCGCGGTTGATGAACGTGCTGCTGACGACGTGGATCGTCGTTTCGGGCATCGCCGCGCGAGCAGCATCCACGATGGCCGGGACCGGCCCCAGGAGGACCTCCACTCGAGGGCGCTCACCGGGCACGTTGCCAACGATCTGCACAGTCGTGCTGTCGGCCGAGATGAGGCCAGCCTCCGGCGGCGCGGCGAACGGATCCGCGAGCTCGTCGAACGTCGGGGTATCGGTGCCGTCGACGCTCGCATGAGCGGCCTTCAGGCCTGCGACGAGGTCGGCGACGCCGGCCCGGAACGACGGGTCAGCGGCCGCGCCATCGCTCCCGGAAAGCAGGATGACGAGCCGCTCCGAGGGCGCCACGGGCTCTCCCGCACCCATGACGTCATAGGCTTCCTCGGCCTCGAGCTTCGGGCCACTCGGGTCGCTATTTGCGTCGAGCGTATTGATCCCGCCGGCCAGCGCGCTGCCGCCGTACAGCCCGATCGTCATCACGAACCAGAGCGCGAAGACGGGCCCGCGGTGGCGCGCGCTCCACATCGCGACCCGCACGGTCCACGGTTCGCGGCTCGCGACGGCGTGGCTGGTCGGCGTCACCGGCCTCCTCCTCGCATCAGTCAGCTCTCGACAGCCGACACGCTGGGTCACGTCCCACCGACGATCGGCTCGTCCGTGCCCGCGGGGTTACGACGTCGGAACGGCGCCCCGGTCAGTGCTGCCGATGCAGCCGGGCGATGACCTTGTTAAGCATCGGGATGGCCATCGCGGGGTTTTCCTTGAGGAGCGCCTTGAACTCCCAGGCCGGGATGAGGATGCAGGTCAGCTCGTCCTCGGCAGTGACCGTGGCGGTACGGTCGTGCTCCTCGATCAGGGCCAGCTCGCCGAAGAAGTCGCCCGGTCCCATCTGGCCGACGTAACCGGCTCCGGCTCGCTCGACTCGAGCGTGACCTGAGGCGATGAGGAAGAGATAGAGCGCGGAGTCGCCCTCTCGCACCAGGACGTCCCCGGGGGCGAACGTCCGTCGCCTGGCGTTCTTGAGCACCTCGGCGCGTACGTTGGACGGCAGTACGTCCAGCAGTTCGATTGACGGGGAACTGCGCGAATCCATCGTCCCTCCATTGCGCCTTCGGCCGCGCGTGCCCGCCGCGCTGCGGAGGCTGATCCCGGCAGACGCCGCCGACGCGGTCGCGCGAGCGTACCCGGTCAGGGTCGGTGTGACCAGCCCCTTCCCGGCCGATTAGATCAGGCCCTGCCCGGTCAGCGCGCCCATCCCTCCGGAAGCGGGGCAGGCCGCCATTCGGCTTGCGGTCAGACGCCGCTCGAGATGAACTCCCCAAGGCGGATGACAGCCGGGCTGCCTGTCGCGCCGTCCACGACGGCGGGCCACTGGCGGTCATTCGTCGCGAGAACGCCCGCGCCATGCGCAAGCGCGTCGCGATCACGATTGCATCCGGCATGGAGAGCCCGGTGACCGCCCGGGTGCGGGCCGCCTCGCGGGCGATCGGATAGGTCACATCGGCCAGCCGAATCGAGCCGAAGAACCGAAGGAACCCCTCTACCGTCCCGATCGCCGCATCCCCGGCGCGGAAGGGACGCAGCAGGAGCTCCGCCGCGGTCAGCGTCGAGGGCGATCAACGCCGCGGTGGGACGGCTCGCTCGAGGGCAGGGTAGTCGACCGTCACTCCCAGCCCTGTCGATCCTCGGCAAGGGTGGCGACAGGATCACCGGTCAACGATGGCGCGGCGCGGGGCTAACCGGTCAGGCGGTGCCGTCGAGTAACGCCGGGAGATCGAGGCCGAGGTGATGGGCCAGCGCGGTATGGACCGCGCGCCTGATCGTTGCTGATCACCTGCTCGCCCACGGCGTCGCTGTCGGGCGTGATGCGGGCGACGAACAAGAGCTCACTGGACCAGGTCGACTCCGCCCGTCACCTGGACGACCTGGACCGTTGGGTCTTCGAGGAGGCGTCCAATGGACGCTGCTGCGCCCCTGATGGACTCCGCGATCTCGTCGGTCGACAGATTCCCGAGCATGAGCCACAGGACCTTGCGCCCGCCGCCCGCGCGCGGTCACGATGTCGGCGAAGTCCTTATCGTTGGTGACGATGACCAGGTCGCGTTCCGCTGCGACTCGCAGCACCTCGGCGTCGGTCGCCGCGTGAAGGTCGAGGTCACGGACGTGAAGCGATCCCGGGAGCTCCGCCGCGACGCGACCAACGAGGCGTGGAGGCAGGCTCTGGTCGAACAGGTGACGCCGGCTCACCCCGGAACGGTGGCGATCTTGCGTTCGCGATCTGCCGCGTAGGCCAGCACTGCGAGGACATCATCGGCGGTCAGCGGCGGGAAATCGGCCACGATCTGCTCGACGGTCATGCCCGCAGCCAGATATGAGAGCACGTCGTCCACGGTGATCCGGAGACCGCGGATGACCGGCTTGCCGCCGCGCTTGCCCGGCTCGATGGTGATGATCCCCTGATAGTCCATGGCGCCACCGTAGACCTGGACTGGATGGTCCTCATCCAGCGACCTTACCTGTCGTCGATCAACCGGCGCTTATCCGCGTGGCGCGACCCTCCCCGCCCCTACCCTGCGGCCTGGCGGAACTGCTCGTAGCGGCGCTCGAGGCGAGTCCGGTCGGGAAGGTCGATGGGGCGACGGGGCAGGTGGATCTGCTGAGCGTGGATCTGCTGGAGGCCCACGACGAGCATCGGGCCGTCCGACTCGGCCAGGACGGACGGGCGGACCTCGATGACGTAGTCCGGCCGGATGGCGAAGAAGAAGCGATCGAAGGCCGCGTGATGGAGCTTGCACAGGGCGACGCCGTTGCTGATCACCGGCTCACCCTCGGCATCGCTGTCGGGCGTGATGTGCGCCGCATCCAGGAGCTCCTGGTCGCGCAGCCGGCAGAGGGCACAGCGCTCGGCGTATGCACGGAGCACCCGCTCGCGAAAGGCGACCTGGTGGAGCCGCCGGCGGAACGTCGCGGTCACATAGGCTCGCCGAGGCTCGGCCGCGTCCTCACCGATGGCGCCGTTGCCGGCGATTCACGCTGACGCGATGCGCACTCGTCCCGTCGACTCCGCGAGGTGCCTTGCGGCGATGATCGACAGATGAGGGCCGACCGATACCTTTGGCGCCCGCCGTCCCCGCACGTCGCGAGGACCCCTGTGCCGACGCTTCTCCGCGCTGGTCCGTACCGGCTGTTCATGTTCATGTCCGACTGCGTCGAACCCCACCACGTCCACGTCGAGGGAAACGACGGTCTGGCCAAGTTCTGGCTGAGGCCGGTTTCCCTTGCCGAGCACGTCGGGTACAGTCCTCGCGAACTCCACCGGATCAGGAGGGTCGTCGAGCGCGACCGAGCCGTTCTGATCAAAGCTATCGACACCGTCTGCGAGCGAGCGTAGCGATGACACCACCGACCATCAAGGCGATCCGGGCGATCGACGATCGGCTGATCTTCGAGCTGGACCAGGACCGTGAGGTGAGCCTTCCGATCTCGGCATCGGCTCGCCTCGCGAAGGCGACGCCGGCGGAACGCGAGCACTGGACGATCGGGCCGCGCGGAATTTCCGTGCACTGGCCCGATATCGACGAGGACATCGCGATCTGGGAGGTTCTCGGGATCGCGGAGGACGCCTACCTGCGGTCGCTCCGCGAGGCGCCCGTCAGCTGACGCTGTTGCGACGCGATGGGTCGCCCACCCTCGGGAGCCCCCGGCACGAACTGAGTGAAGCCCGCCCCTACCCTGCCGCCTGCCGGAACTGCTCGTAGCGGCGCTCGAGGCGAGTCCGGTCGGGAAGGTCGATGGTGCGGCGCGGCAGGTGGATCGGCTGACCGTGGATCTGCTGGAGCCCCACGACGAGCATCGGGCCGTCCGACTCGGCGAGGACGGACGGTCGGACCTCGATGACGTAGTCCGGCCGGATGGCGAAGAAGAAGCGATCGAACGCGGCATGATGGAGCTTGCACAGCGCGACGCCGTTGCTGATCACGGGCTCGCCCTCGGCGTCGCTGTCGGGCGTGATGTAGCCGCGTCGAGGAGCTCCTGGTGGCGCAGCCGGCAGAGGGCGCAGCGCTCGGCGCACGCGCGAAATAGCCGCTCGCGGGGGGCGACCCGGTGGAGCCGTTAGTCGGCCCTGTAGACCTCGCGGGAATGGAAGCGCAGCTGTTCTGGGTGCGGCCAGGACGATGGATCGGCCGGCACGAGGAGGGACAGGCCGTCGCGGAGCCCAAGCACGAATCCTCGTTCCGGCGCTTGGAGCATTTCGGGCTCAAGGCGTGGCGATGTCTTCACCTTTGGGCGCCCATCGTCATAGCGAACGGTGAAGTAACCGGCGTCGAAGAGACGATGCAGAGTGGGAGTGAGCGGGAGCCCATTGGAAACAACATCCGGGCCGCTCAGGGCGACCGGTCGGATGTGGGCAGCATCGATAAGCCCATGCGGCTTCGTGCGAGAAACACGCCCGAGTCCGAGTCCACTGATGGAGCACCTGTAGTCATAGGCGGAGAGGACTCGATCCCGGAACCCGGCTTCCCGATCGATCGCTTCAACAAGATGGCGCGAGCGTTCCGCCACGAGCGTTTCGGGCGTAGCGTGCTCATCGGCCGTGGGGTAGACGGTCTCGAGGGCAGTCGAGTTGCCAAGTTCGAGGATGCGCTGGAGGTCGGCATCCGAGAGTTCCCGGACCGCGCGCCCGAAAGTGGCGACATTGCGCGACCGACCTCGGGGCAGCGCGCGCAGAAACGTCTCGATCGGCTCGCCGAACGGTTCGCGCGGCACCGAGGTCTCGAACGGGTGCGCCGGCGCGTCGTACTCAACCCGCCAGAGTCGCTGGCCGTTACTGGATCGACCTCCCGTAAGCCTTGGTGGACGAGAGATGATTGCGAGGCCCACATAGGCCATGCGGCCGCCTCGCTCGCCTCGAGGCTCGTAGACCACGGCGAAGACGGGGACACCGCGATCGAGCGGCTCGAAGAGCGATCGATATCGCTCCGGGAAGTCGTACGAAGATGGGCTGTCGTCGTACTCGCTCCCAAGGGAAGACTCGAGGATGATCGCGGGCAATGATCCCTCCGATGTTGGTTGGGAGGCTACGGCGCCCTCGACTTCGTGGCAACAGTCAATAGACACTCGTCGCCGACAGCGCCCGTCGCTACCGTCCCTCGATGTCTAGGTACTCATGGGCCGCCTACCGTGCCGCCAGGCTCCGGGCCTTACACCGTTGACGAGAGGCGCAATACCGCTATGCTGCAAAGCATGAAGACGCACATCCTCAGCGTCCAGTCACGAGGCACCGTCGCGCTGCCGGCCGATCTCCGGCGTCGCCTGCACCTCGATCGGGCGGACTCCCAGATCAAGCTCATCGAGCACGAGGATGGCCTCCTCGAGCTCGTGCCGGTCGTGGCGGTGCCGGCCGACCAGGCCTGGTTCTGGACCGAACGCTGGCAGGCGATGGAGCGCGAAGGGGACGCCGACATCGCGGCCGGCCGGATCACCGTCGTCGAGGGCGTGGACGAGCTGATCGCGCATCTCGACTCGTAGGGTGAAGTTCGTCGTCCTCGACTCCTTCAAGGCCGACTTCAAGCGTCTCTCACGAAGTGACCAGACCCTGTTCAAGCGTGCGCTCCCTGAGTTCGTCGCGGCCTGCGATCGGCACGCCCTGGATCCTTCGACGCCCTGGCCGGCGGCGCTCCGAGTCAAGTCTTTCCAGAGTGCTCCGGGCATCTGGGAAATGACCTGGAGCTTCAGCAGACCCGATGGCCGCGCGACATTCGAATGGGTCCGCGTGAATGGCGAGGTCGCGCTGCGCTGGCGCCGCATCGGTGGTCACGCGATCCTCAGGAGCCCGTAGGCTGGTCCGCGGGCCCGGAGGAACGCCGGCACCAGGTGCCCGACGTGGAACAGCCTGCACTGCGGGCAGGCGTAAAGGTGGAACCGCTCGCGGTACCGCGCGGTCATCAGCCGCGCCACGCGTTTCGCGTCCGCCTTGGTGAGGTATCCCTGCTTCGACCCACACTCCCGATCGTCATCCACGGTGATGGCCTCCCAGCCACACCGCCGGCTCCCGGCCTCGGCTCCTCCCGAGTCCTCAGTGGATCGGCGGCCAGGTCGAATCTCGACCCTCGTCGTGACAGCTCTGGTGGCACAGCAGTGTCAAGACGGCCGGAACCTCGGCCGATCAGGCCTGGGGGGACGCGCGCGGATGACTCATACCGATGAGTCATGTAGACTGCGTGATGTGACGAAGCGACTGCAGGTCCTCCTTGAGGACGACGACCTCGCGGAGATTCAGGCGCTGGCGCGGGGGCGGCGCCAGACCACGGCAGCCTGGGTGCGCGAGGCACTTCGCGCAGCTCGGACCGCGGCGGAGTACCCCCTCCCGGAGACGAAGCTCCGCGTCGTCCGCGAGGCGGCAGCCCTCGCGTACCCGACTGCGGACATCGGCGAGGTCCTCGCCGAGATCGAGCGCGGGTATGCAATGGGCGATTCGACACCGGCTGGCTCTGCCGAACCGTGATCTTCGTCGACTCGAACATCCCGATGTACCTCGTCGGGGCCGAGCACCCGAACAAGTCGAGGTCGCGACTGCTCCTGGAGCGTGCGATCGCGGCCGGCGACCGGCTTGTCACGGATGCGGAGGTGCTCCAGGAGATCCTGCACCGCTACGTGGCGATCAACCGGCGGGATGCGATCGAGCCCGCTGCGGCGGCCCTCCTCGGAGTGGTGGACGAGGTCTATCCGATCGAGCTCGAAGACGTTCGGCGTGCCGCTGCGATCGTGATCGCCGGTCGCCTCACCGCCAGGGACGCGATCCACCTGGCCGTGATGCAGCGTCGTGGGGTCGCACGGATCCTGACCTTCGACCGCGCGTTCGACGGCATCCCGGGCATCACGCTCGAGGGCGACCCCCGATAGGCTGGGTGTGGACGCGGCCCTTCGGTTCGTCATGGACCTCTGAAGGCGGCGGCCCTCGTCGGCCGCCGAGTGTCGCGGCGCCCGGGTCAGGCTGAGCGGCGCGCGATCTCCCCCTTCGAGTTGTCGCGTTCCGCCTCGAGCTTTCGTTCCCGCTCGGCGCGCTCCTGCTCGGTCCGAAGGGCCGGAGTCACCTTGATCGTTGGATCGAGGCGGCGCACCCAGGTTGGACCATTGAAGGTCAAGCCGTCGTCACCGACGACACCGACCGCGACGACCCGTGGCGCGACACCGGCGGCACGTGGGCTGCGCGATCGCTCGATCGCAGCGACGAGAGGATCCTGGACCCGGGTCCCGGGGGCCACGCTGGCTGGGCGCTGCCGGACCGGCCTGGCCGGGGGCGAGACGTCGACGATCTGGGTCACCGGCGCGCGGGCGGCGACGACGGGCTCATCCTCGTCCCGCGCCGACCGACGCCCGGCGATCAGCCAGCCGGCGACGATCGTCACGACGCCCACGATGCCCGCGACGAGGAGTGCGACAACGGGCGGGTCGCCCCGCGAGGTCGTCGACGCTGCGCCGGCCGCGGCGCCAGCGCCATCGGTGGCCTCCGGGGTTGGCGAGATCCCGGCCGCGACCGCCTCTGCGGAGGCAGTCGGCTGGGTCGGGCCAGGCGTGGAGCCGGCCTTGCCCGTGCCCGTGCCGCCTGACGTGGCGTGCGGCTTCGGCGTCGCCCCCGGGCTCGCCGTTGCGGGGGGCGCGGGCTTCGGTGTCGGAGCAGGGGTCACGACCGGGGCCGGCGTCACCACGGGGGCAACAGTCGGAGCGGGAGTGACGACCGGCGGGGGCGGCGTCACCTTCTTCTCCTGGCCAGGCGGCATCGTCCCGTTCGGGTTGCCGTCCCGGTGCGGAGCTGGCGCAGTCGAATGTCCACGGAGTCCGCGGCGTCCTCGACGGCCAGCGAATGACCGCTCCGGACCGGCCTTCACCGGTCCTGACCCTCCGTGAGGATGAACCGATCTCCTAGATGCGGGTGGTGACCCGGTGCACCCCTGCCGTGGGAGGGTCGACCGGCTGCGACCCTACCCAACCCGTCGATAGGTGCTCTCCGCGCGTCGGGCGAGCTTGAGGACGACCACGAGACGCTCGGCGTCATCGATCAAGTACACAATCCTGGGCGCGCCGACCCGGATCCGCCAGAACTCAGTAGCGGCGAGCTTCACGGTGCCGACCGGACGCGGGTTGAGCGCCAGCGCAAGGATCGGCGCACGCAGGGCTGCGGCATCTCCGGGGGGAAGTCGTTTGAGCTGACGTTGGGCTGCCGGGGCGAGGTCGACGCGAAACCGGGCGGAGCTCACGCCTCATCGGGAGCGTAGGTAGCGCGGGTCTTGGCGGCGAGGCGGCCGAACCACGCCTGGGCGGCCTCACCGCCATCACGTTGGTATTCCGCGATCGCGGCGTCCGCCGACGCGCGATCCTCGGCGTCCTCGGCGGCATCCAACCACCTGGCGACGGCCTCTTCGACCACCTCGCGCACGCTTCGATCCGTACGCGCAGCTTCGACCTTGACGGCGCGATAGAGGTCCTGGTCAAGATCGAGGGTCACCTTCACGCAAACCAGTATGCTGGTTTGCTGGGTTACTGGAAACTCCCAGACGGGCTGTCAGAACCGATGGTCGGGGGGCGGCGGCGCGCCGATGAGCAGGCGTCGTGTGGCGGCCCACGCCCTGTTGATCACCGCACTGACCGCGCCAGTGTTCGATGCGAGCACCCGGAGCCAGGCGCCGGCGTCTGCGGGCAGGGAGCTCGCACCCGACCAAGCTCCGGACGCCAAGGCCGGGTCGGCGGTCTGGGACGCCGAGCGGGCGCCGAGTCCGGCGCCCTCGAGCAGGACCTCGGGCTGGAAGCCAGGGTGAACCACGAACAGACTCCCGACACATCGGTGCCGGCCGAGAAGGCCGACCTGGTCGAGGCCGTCACTCGGATCGAGTCGCACGGTGTCCGCGCCGAAGATCTCGCCCCCCGGCCGGCGCAGCTCGAGCGTGCTTTCGAAGCGGTCGAACGCCAGGATCTCGCCGCGCGCCGTCCGGCCCGGGCCGACGATCTCGCGCACGATGAGGGTTCCCCCGGGCGCGAGCTCGCAGCGGCTCATGGCCTCGAAGCGGGAGCCGCGATAGGGCATGAACGGGTCCGGCATCAGCTCGAGATAGCCGCCCTCGGCCACCGAGACCGAGACATCCAGCCGTGCGCCCGACCCCGGAGTGCGGTAGACCCTCGTTGCCGACTGCGTCCCGAGGTGGAGGCGCGCGCCGGGGCCGACGCTCACCTCGAGGGTCATCCGGTCGCCGTCGAGGACGCCGCCGGACGGGCTCGCCAGGATCGCTGTCGCGAGGTCCGGAACGTCCTCGTCCAGCTCGTGCAGGCGGAGAACCTGGAGCGGTGGCCGGCACTCCAGTTCGGTGACGCGTGTCCGGCCGGTTCTGCGTTCGACGGCCAGCCGCACCCCGCCGTGTTCACCGACGAGTACCGGGGCGGGCAGCGCCGCAGCTGCGTTCATGAGCTGTGCACGTGTCCGTTCGAATGCGCGCGGGCCGGCGCGCGGTCGCCCAGGCCGCTGAACGACGCCGCGCCCTGGTTCCACGCGTCTCGGGCCGCATCGAGGTGATCGACCACCGCTTCGATCCCCTCCTCCAACCGGCAGTTCGTGAAGGTCATCGGGCGGCCACTCCGCACGAGGTCCGCGTCGCGACGCATCACCTCGAGGTCCGCCCCGACGTACGGCGCGAGATCGACCTTGTTGATCACCAGCAGGTCCGCCTGGATCAGGCCCTGGCCGCGCTTTCGTGGGACCTTGTCGCCGCCCGCGACATCGATCACGTAGATGGTGTGGTCCACGAGCTCCGGGCTGAACGTCAGGGTCAGGTTGTCGCCGCCGCTCTCGAGGAACACGAGCTCCGTGTCCGGGTGGCGGGCTTCGAGCTCGGCGAGGACCGCGAGGTTCATCGAGGGATCCTCGCGGACCGCGGCATGCGGACACGTGCCCGTCTCGACACCAACGATCCTCGTCGGTTCAAGGAGGCCGTCGAGCGCCGCCCGAACGTGCTCCTCGTCCTCGCGCGTGAGGATGTCGTTGGTCACGACCGCGACGCTTCGGCCGGCGGCGAGCAAGCGCGGGACGAGTCGCTCGATCAGGAGTGTCTTCCCGGAACCCACCGGCCCACCGACGCCGACCCGGAAGGGGCGTCCCAAGCGCGACCCGGTCACGACGCGAAGGCCCGAACCGGGGCTCGCTCGTGGCGCGCCAGGGCGACGTCCAGTTCCGGTGCCGACGGCCGGAGGTCGCGCCAATCCCCCGCCGACGCGAGTTCCACGGCGGTGACGATCGCCGGCGCCGCCCCGGCGATGAGGCGCTGGCCTGCCGCGTGGCCGATCAGCCCGAGCCGCACGGCTGCCGCGGCGAGGCCCATGACCTGCGCCGATGCTGCCGCCATCGCCGTCCGCCGGCTTTCGATGCCGAATGCCTCCCCCGCGAGCCCGAATGCCACGGCCGCGTTCCCCGGCGTCTCCCCGGCCTCGATCGCGGTGTTGAACGCGAGGAGCGGGCCGGCCGAGGCCGCGGGCACGAGGCGCGCAACTTCGGCGGCGAGTCGGCGCCCCACCCGCTCCGAGCCGCGACGATCGTCCGCGGCGAGCTTGGATGCGCCGAGGCGCCGATCGATCGCGACGACCCGGGCGGTGTCGCCGGCCCCGTGAGCCGCGAGCAACGCCACGAGGTCCGCGCGCGCGTACCGGGCCAGGAGGTGCACGCGAATCAGACTCGCGAGGCCGCCGGGCACCTCGCCGCCCGGACGGAGCAGCCCGTCCGCGACCATCGTCTCGAGGCCGTGCGACAGCGTGTAAGCGCCCGACGGGAACCCGGAGTCGGCGAGCTGGAGCAGCCGGAGGAGCGCGAGATCCCCGGCGGGGTCAGACACGGCAGCAATTGGCCCGGCCGCGTCAGACAAGGAAGTAGAGCTGCGTCATCGGCAGCGTCTCCGCCGGCGGGACGGTCGCGAGCTCGCCGTCGAGGCGGACCTCGTACGTCTCGGGATCCACGGTGATGTCGGGCGTGGCGTCGTTCCGGACCATGTCCGCCTTGGCTACGGTCCGGCAGCCCCGGACCGGCTCGACCATCCGACGCAGGCCCAGCCGCTCACGGATGCCGGATTCCGCCGCGGAGCGGGAGGTGAACGTGATGCAGGTCGCCCCAATCGCTCCGCCGAAGGCCCCGAACATCGGGCGGTACATGACCGGCTCGGGACTCGGGATCGAGGCGTTCGGGTCGCCCATGAGGCCCCACGCCACGAGCCCGCCCTTGAGGATCAGCTTCGGCTTGACACCGAACGCGTTGATCGGCCACAGCACGATGTCGGCGAGACGGCCCTCGGCGAGCGAGCCCACCAGGTGCGAGATCCCGTGCGTCCGTGCCGGGTTGACCGTGAGCTTGGCGAGGTAGCGCAGAACCCGCCCGTTGTCGTTGCCATCGTCGCCGGCCATCGGGCCGGCGAAGTGGCGCATCTTGTGGGCCGTCTGGATCAGCCGGATGAAGGTCTCGCCGATTCGTCCCATGGCCTGCGAATCGGACGAGTACATCGAGAGGACGCCGCGGTCGTGGAGGACGTCCTCGGCGGCCATCGTCTCGGCCCGGATCCGGCTCTCGGCGAAGGCCACGTCCTCGGGGACCGACGGGTTGAGGTGGTGGCAGACCATCAGCATGTCGAGGTGCTCAGCCAGCGTGTTCACCGTGTACGGGCGGGTCGGGTTTGTCGATGACGGCAGGACATTGGGGAGCGCCGCGATCCGGATGATGTCGGGCGCATGACCGCCGCCGGCCCCCTCGGTGTGGAAGGTGTGGATCGTCCGGCCGCCGATCGCCGCGATCGTGTCCTCCACGTAGCCCGACTCGTTGAGCGTGTCGGTGTGGATGGAGACCTGGATGTCCTCCTCGTCGGCAACACGAAGGCTGGCATCGATGACCGCCGGCGTCGTGCCCCAGTCCTCGTGGTCCTTGAGCCCGCAGGCCCCCGCCCGAACCTGCTCGCGCAGGGGCTCGAGGTCGCTCGCGTTGCCCTTGCCATAGACGCCCCAGTTGACCGGCAGGCCCTCGGCCGCCTGGAGCATCCGGGCGATGTTCCAGTCACCTGGGGTTGTGGTCGTCGCGTTTGTGCCGTCGACCGGACCG
>Ga0334722_10001282_pt1 | contig 32244 bp, 28 predicted proteins | sample C3_bottom_MG_FD_207210 | JGI IMG/M metagenome (GOLD analysis project Ga0334722, IMG submission 207210) | Sediment microbial communities from Yellowstone Lake, YNP, Wyoming, USA - C3_bottom | ecosystem: Environmental > Aquatic > Freshwater > Lake > Sediment | place: USA: Wyoming | collected... | reverse complement strand
TGTCATCGCCGCCTCCGTGTTCGCACCGTCCTTAAATGGTGCGCCCATCACCGCTCACGCGGCGAGGCTTCACGCTTTCATATGGTCGGGTTAGCCAGGGCCGCACGCCACTCCCGGCCGCACCACGTCCGTATAGCGCGCTCCCGTCGAATTCACTTCGATCTCTGCGCGCCAAGCGAGCGCGTTATGCGGCGATCGCCACGACGAGTCTTGACGTTCCCCTGAAAAGATCATTCAACAGATGTCGGTTGCCGCTGGCTAACAACGATTATGTGACTGGTTACTTGCCCGCAAAAACAGTTATGCCGCGACCCGGCGCCCACATAACGCGGAGCCTCTCGCCAATATCCCGCATCCCAAGTCGCTGCGCCAGCCAATCTTGAGCGGTGCCCATCAAGACGTCGTCAACGTGTTATGCCGCGACGCCGGTCGGCATAGCACGAGTAGAGTAGTGAGCATCCGCCGGCCACTTCGCCCTCGGCGGGACGTGCCCGCCGCCACCTCCCCATGGCTACATTTGTCCCCACCCCAGCCCCCTCCTCAATGCCCGATCCCGCCCGCACCACCCTCCACCAGCACCCCGAACGCGCCGTCCCCGACGGCGCGTCGGCCGTGCTCGCCGCCGGCCTCGTCGCCCACGTCGGCATCGCCGACGCCGATGGACCGGTCGTCATCCCGATGACCTACCATTTTAGTTCCTCCGCACCCCGCACCCTCTACCTGCACGGTGCCCATAACAGCCGGCTCATGAACGCCGTGGCCAGCGGGGCGAATATCTGCGTCACCGTCACCATGATCGACGCCCTCGTCTCCTCCAAGACCGCCACCGGCCACACGGTGAACTATCGTAGCGCCGTCTGCTTCTGCCGCGCCGCTGCCGTGCAGCCCGACGCCGCGCGCAAACGCGCCCTCCTCGACGACATGATCGAGCGCTACTGGCCGGGCCGCACCGCCGGCGTCGAGTACGCCCCCGCCACCGACGCCAAGCTCGACGCCACCGCCTTCGTCGCCCTCACCATCGAGTCGTGCAGCGCCAAGGCCCGCTCCGGCGGCTCCCTGAATCCCGCCGACGATGACCCCGCCGTCCCCGGCACCGCCGCCGTGACGGCCTTGCGTCCCGGGCTGTAGTAGTCCGCCGTCCGCCCTCTGCCGTCTGCCGTCACTCCCAGCGCAAGCCAAATCCTCCCCAACACAGTTACTTTCAAAGCTCCCCAATCCGTCCCAACACCCAGGTGCCGCGCGTGAGTACGGAGACCCCCAAGCGGGACTTCATTAGAGACATGGTCGCGGCCGACGTCGCGTCCAGCAAGTTCGGCCGCACCATCTGCACCCGGTTCCCCCCCGAGCCGAACGGCTTCCCGCATATCGGTCACGCCAAGTCCATCTGCCTCAACTTCGGCATCGCCCAGGAATTCGGCGGCCGCGTCCACCTTCGCTTCGACGACACCAACCCGTTCACCGAAGACATCAAGTACGTCGACGCCATCAAGAAAGACATCCGCTGGCTGGGCTTCAATTGGGACGCGGAGTACTACGCCTCCGACTACTTCGAGCAGCTCTACGCCATCGCCGTCCGCCTGGTGGAGCAGGGCAAGGCCTACGTCGACAGCGAAACCGAAGACGAGGTGCGCGTGCACCGCGGCACGGTCACCAAGTCCGGCACGCCGAGCGTCCATCGCGACCGGAGCGTCGCCGAGAACATGGATCTGCTCGCGCGCATGAAAGCGGGCGAGTTCCCCGACGGCGCCCACGTGCTCCGCGCCAGGATCGACCTCGCGCATCCCAACATGATCATGCGCGATCCGATCCTCTTCCGCATCGCGCACGCCTCGCATTACCGCCGCGGCGACGCCTGGTGCATCTACCCGCTCTACGACTTCGCCCACGGCCTCAGCGACGCCATCGAGGGCATCACCCACTCGCTCTGCACCCTCGAGTTCAAGGACAACAAGGACGTCTACGACTGGCTGGTGCAGGCGGCCGGCTTCGAAAAGCCGCCGGAGCAGACGGAGTTCGCGCGCCTCGTCCTCGACTACACCATCGTCAGCAAGCGCAAGCTGCTCAAGCTCGTCACCGACGGCCACGTCACGGGCTGGGACGACCCGCGCCTCCACACGCTCTCCGGCATCCGCCGCCGCGGCGTCACCCCCGAGGCCATTCGCGCCTTCTGCGACGGCGTCGGCATTGCCCGCAAGCCGGCCCGCACCGAAATGGCGGCCTACGAACACGCCGTGCGCAACGACCTCAACATGCGCGTCCCGCGCGTGCTCTGCGTCGTGAATCCGCTCAAGGTCGTCATCACCAACTATCCCGAAGGGCAGGTGGACGAGCTCGACGCGTCCTACTACCCGCACGACGTCCCGCTCACGGGCTCGCGCAAGATTCCCTTTTCGCGCGAACTCTACATCGAGCGCGACGACTTCATGGAAGAGCCGCCGAAGAAGTTCTTCCGCCTCGCCCCCGGGCGCGAAGTGCGCCTCCGCTACGGCTACTTCATCACCTGCAACGAAGTCGTCAAGGACTCCTCCGGCAACATCGGCGAACTGCGCTGCACCTACGACCCGGCCACCCGCGGCGGCGACTCGCCCGACGGCCGCAAGGTGCAGGGCACCATCCATTGGGTCTCCGCCGCGCACGCCGTCGATTGCGAGCTGCGCCTCTACGACACCCTCTTCGCCGTCCCCGACCCGGACAATCTCCCCGATGGGCAGGACTTCACCTCGGTCCTCAACCCGCACTCGCTCGTCGTCGTGAAAGGCGCCAAGGTCGAGCCCGGCGTCGCCGCCGACCCGATTGGCACGCGCTACCAGTTCGAACGCACGGGCTACTTTGTGTCCGACGACGACTCGCGCCCGGGCGCGCTCGTCTTCAACCGCACCGTCACCCTGCGCGATTCCTGGGAAAAGCAGAAGGGCAAGTCATGAACTTCCATATCGGCATCATGGGCAACCTCTTCTCGGGGAAAACCACGCTCATGAACGCCCTCGCCTCGCCCCCCTACCGGCGCGACCTGCAGCAGCTCATCGGCCACGGCGACACCTACGCCTTCACCGAACGCGTCGACAAGGGCTCGCTCACCGACGAATGCCTGGCGCTCTTCTATCAGGATCGCGTGGCGAACGTCTTCCCCACCGAAACCGCGTTCCTGCACATGCGCGTGCTCCAGCAGCGCGAAATCCGCCACCTGATGACGCGCGAGCAGAAGGGCGGGGGCGTGCTGATTCTCGAAGACCGTCCCTTCCTCGACGGTCCCGAAGTCTTCGTCAAGCGCATGATCGCCGCCGGTGAAATGCCGGCCGCGCACGCCCGCCTCTACTACACGCTGCTGCACCAGACCATGCAGCACGACCGCATCCGGCTTCCCGACCTCACCGTCTACCTGCGTACCGAACCGGAGCTCCTCGAAAAGCGCCGTCTCGCGCGCGCCGCCGCCGGCGACGACTACGCCGCCGGCATCACGCAACAGTATCTCGAGGAAATCCACGCCGGCTACGAGGCGCTCAGCGCCAGTTGGCGCGGCACGCTGCGCAAGTACCAGGAAATCGCCATCGTGCCGCCCGACGCCGACATCGTCATCCTCCCCGCCGAGATCGACATGTACGAGCACCCCGACTACGTGCACGTCGCCGCCGGCACCATCCGCGAAAAAGTGCGCCGCATGATCGCGGCGAGGAAGCTCGAACCGTGACCACCCCCGCGGGACGCACGCTGCAGGTCGAACAGGATCCGGGCATCCGCCGCCACGAGATCGCCAGCCGCCTCACCAATGTCGAGCGGCGCCTGCTCACCTACCTGTCGCGCCACCAGACCCTCATTGCCTGCGTCGGCAACATCGGGGCGGGGAAGAGTTCGCTCGTCAAGCTCCTCGCCTACAGCACGGGCATGAACGCGCTCTTCGAACTCCCCGACGAGGGCTTTGAAGATCACGTTGCCAACAACGCCTCGCTCTACCCGCTGCTCGCCACCGCCAAGCACTCGGCCAAGCGCACGCTCGGCCGCTACTACGGCGCCATCAACGATTTCATCGTCGCGCAGAAAGCCGAGCAGCCCGGGAGCGCGGGCTTGCAGTCGGCGCAGCGGCATCTGCATCAGGCCGCGCTCGACATCCAGCACGCCTATCTCGACCTGCGCAAGATGCAGTTGCAGGCCATGCCCCACCTGCAGGCCAGCACCTGCATCGACGGTTCGCCGCTCGCCGACCGCTTCGCGTTCTGCGAAGTGCTGCACCACGACATGGACGAACCGTACCTCACCGCCGATGCGCTGCGCGTCATCGATGCGCGGCTCGAGGAGGAGTTCCGCCCCCTCGTGCGCCCCGGACTGCTCGTGATCCTCAAGAGCCCGGTGGAGAACCTGCTGCGCAACATCAGCGACCGGCAGCGCGACGAAGAAGGCGGCGGCGACGCGCTCCCCGAAGGGCTCGTCCGCCTCGTGCGCGCGCTCAACCCGCGCTACGACGAGTTCGTCCCCCATCTCCGCGCGTCCGGCTGGTACCACGGCCCCGTGCTCGAGATCGACGTCAGCCGCATCGACTTCGTGTCGAACGTGCGCGATCTCATCGCGGTGTACGAGGGCATCGAGCAGCTGCTCGTGCCAAAGGAGTTTCGCGGGTAGGGCGGCCGCGGGCACGCCCTACGGCAGCCGGCCCAGCGCCTCCCGCGCCGCCAGCTCGACGCGCGCCACGGCCTGGTCGATCGCCGTACGCGTGGCCGCCGACGCGCCGCCCACTTCGATGTCGGCCGTCGTGCGCAACGCATCCATGTAGTACGCGCCCCACGTCTGCACGATGTCGCGCTCGTGCGCGCGATCGCCCCCCGCGGCGAGCGCCGCCACGCTGAGCGCTGCCTCCGTCGCCAGCCGCGCCACCGCCGCGCGCTCCACCTCGCGCACCACGGCGCGTGCCGTCGCCCCGTCCGCCGACGCCAGCACCAGCGCGCTCACCAGCGCGCTCACGCCGACGTTCTTCATCTCGCCGGCCGACACCTTGTCCATGCGGTCGCCGTCGGTGTGGTAGAACTGGTCCGTGAAATGCCAGAACAGCAACCCGGCCTTCTTCGCCCGCAGAAACGGCGTGTGGTCGCTGCCCCCCTCGAACGGATTGGTCTTCACCACCCAGCCGTTCGTCGCCGCCTGCTCCCGGCAGATCTGCGCCACGAAGTCGTTGAAGTAGTGCGGAAAGAGCGCGCTCTTGTCGATCGCCCGGCCGCCCCACTCGGTGTGATGCTCGTCGCCGCGCGTCCAGATGGCCGATGGGTCGGGCATCTTCTCGATCAGGAACGTCCCACCCGTCTTCTTCGTGTCCTCGCCCACCATGTCGAGCGACAGCCCCCATCGAATCCCCCGGGCGCGCGCCGAGTCCTGCGTGATGTACCGGTCGGTGCTCCGAATCTCGAGGCCCCACAGAAATGTGATGCTGCGTTGCGGATCGACCTTGCCCGACTTCACCAGCGCGGCCGCCACGCGCGCCATCTCCACCTGCGCGCCCACCCCCGACGCGTTGTCGTTGGCCCCCGGTTCCTGCACGTGCGCGCTGAACACGAACCGTTCGTCGGGCCGCGCGCGGCCGCGGATGTCGGCCACTACCGTGCGCTCCACCGCGTTGGGCGTCCACGCCACATCGGTGCGGACGCGTAGTCGCACGGGCCCCATGGCGAGCGCATGCCGCAGCTGTTCGCGTGCGTCGAACGACAACGCGATCCCCCACGCGCGGTGCACCGTGTCGAGCGGAACGGACTGAAAGACGATGCTCGTCCGGTTCTTTTCAGGCTGCGTGTACGCCGGCATCGCATACGCCAGCACCCCGATCGCGCCGCGCTTCGTCACCGCCTCGGCGAACAGTTGCCCGATGCGCCCGTCGGCCATCACGATCTTGCCTTTCACGTCCAGCCGGTCGAGCGCCGTCGCCGACAACGCGCCGGCGTCCACCAGCTCCGCGTCCACGCCCGACGCCGGCGTGGCGAACGAGTTGGTCGCCAGCATGTTGCGGTTGGTGCGCCACTCGAGCACGGGCGCGCCGGCGCCGGCCACGCGCACCTCGGCGCCCAGCGGCTCCCACGCCGGCGTGTTCATCGGGTACCGTTCCACCCGATACGTCAGCCGGTCGCCCGCGCGCGCCTTGTCCTGCGGCACAAAGCCCGCCTGCTCGAGCCGCCGCGCGATCTGGTCGATCGAGGCGTCGAATCCGCGATTGCCAGGCCAGCGCGCATACTGGTCGAGAAACGCGACCGTCTCGAACGCGCGCGCGCCGTCGAATCGCGGCCGCACGAGCGCGAACGCCGCGGCCGATGGCGAACGCCGTGTGGCCGCGTCCATCTGGGCGGGCGCGTCCAGCGGCATCGTCGCGACGAGGATGAGGGCGGTCACGAGCGGAACGTGGCGAGCCAGGCGCATGGAAGGTCCCGGAGGAGTCAACGGTATCGGCGGCGCAGGAGCTGCGTGCCGGCGCGGCTCGCGATGACCCGCGCGCCGTCGTTCATGGTGATCGCGACGCGCGACGGATCGTGCGCTGCCACCGACGCGACGTGGTCGAGGTTCACGAGATGCGACCGATGCACGCGCACGAACTGCTCGGCATCGAGCTGGCGGGCCAGGTCGCCGAGATTGAGATAGACCGCGAACCGGGTGCCGTGCGCGTGCACGACCACGTAGTCGCCGTCGCTTTCGCACCGGTCGATCTCGTCGCAACGCAGCGGGACGACGGCCCCCTGGTCGCGCACGAAGATGTGTCGGCGCGGCAGCTCCGGCTCGCCCGCGTATTTCAGCTGGTCGGCGAGCGACGCGCCCCGGTCGCGCGGGCGGCGAGCCGCGAGGACCAGCGGTTCGGCGCGGGCAATGGCGCGCAACAGGCGCTCCCGCCCGAACGGCTTGCGCAGGTAATCGATGGCCCCCAGTTCGAACGCCGCGACGGCATAGTCGTCGTGCGCCGTGGTGAAGATGACGCGAACATCGGCCTGCGCGCGCTCGAGCACCTCGAGCCCCGTGGCGCCCGGCAGGCGAATGTCGAGAAAGACGAGTTCCGGCTGCAGGCGCTGCAGGGCCTCGATGGCCTCCGGGCCATCGCGGGCCTCGCCGACGAGCCGCACCGACGCCACCGGTGCGAGCTGGGCGCGGAGCGCGCGTCGCGCCAGCGGTTCGTCATCCACGATGAGGGCGCGGATCGGCGACGTCACGCCAGGCACTCCGGCAGGCCGTTCGCCGCTCGCGCCGGCATGTCGATGTGCACCGCGAAGCCGGCGCCTGGCGCCGTCGCGACCGCGGACGTCACGACGTCGGCGCCAAAATGCCCGCGCACTCGCCGCAGCACCGCCGGCAGCCCGAGCCCCGGCGTGTCGTCTCCCGGCGCGACGGCCGCGCCGACGCCATCGTCGGACACGTCCACGTGGAGCCGGTCGTCGACCTGGCGCACGCGGATGCGCAGCGTGCCGCCCTCGCGCCGCGGCGCGATGCCGTGCCGCAGGGCGTTCTCCACCAAGGGCTGCAGCGTGAACGGCGGCACCTCGCACGCCAGCGCATCGTCGTCGATCTCCACGTCCGTGCGGAGCCGGTCGCCGAGTCGCGTCTGCTCGAGCCAGAGGTAGCTCTGGACGAATCGCCACTCTGCCTCGACCGCGACGGCCCGCACGCGCTCGCGGTCCAGGCGCAGGACGTAGCGCAGCAGGTCGGACAGTCGTTCGAGGGCACGTTCGGCGTTCGGCGGGTCGTCACGCACCAGCTGCATGACGCCGTGCAGCGTGTTGAACAGGAAGTGCGGATCGAGGTGCGCGCGGAGCGCGGCAAGTTCCGCCTCGACGCGCCGGCGGTCCGACTCGGCGACCGCCACGGCAAGGGTGTGCATCCCCAGCACGCCGCGCATGGCGTAGGTGACGGCCGCCACGATGCCGTACAGCATCACGCCGATGATGCCCTGCCACGGCAGCACGTATTGCCAGAGCACCGAGTCGGGCGGGCGTGAGGGTCCGAACGGACCAAGGATGAGGAATTCCCAGCCCATCCACGCGCCCACGAACGCGAGCGCGCCCGCGACATGCACGGCCATGAAGCGCACGGAGAGCGGCGATGGAATCGGCAGGCGGCCGGACAGCCACCAGACGCCGGCGCCGAGCACGGCCGGCCCGAGCGTGTTGAGCAGCGCCGACACCGTCACGTCGACGGCGGTCAACGTGCCGCCCGTCATCCACGTCAGGACGCCGATATAGGTGACGACCAGCGGCAGCCAGCACGCGGCGTACAGTGCCGCGCGGTGCGCGTGCGACGCGCGGCGCAGGGCCGTGGTCGGCGTCGGTTCGATGGTCACCGGGTCAAAGTGCGCGAATGTGACGGCGCCAACAAGAGGGCACGCACTGCGATGCGCCGTCGGCCGACGCGACTCGCCGAACGAGCGACTTGGCTCGGTGAGTGGTCATGCTGTTGCCTGTTGCGTGCCGAGGGCGTCACGCATCGTACGGAGGAGCGTCCCGCGCCGGTCGTCGTGCGTGATCGCGGCATGGAGATTGCCCCGTTGTCGGTGGCAGGCAGCGCAACGGACGCGACGCCGCGTCGGATCGTCACGGATGATTCGCGCTTTGTCACAAAGTGACGGTTTCGTCTCGAACGAAACGAATCGGAGGCACGGTGCGGGCAACGCTCGAGCATGACCGCTGCGGCAGGCGTGGCACATTGCGGCGGCTGCGAAGGCTGCGGCGGGAGCGGTACGCGCCGCGGATGGCGCATCGCCGCCGCGGCTTCTCCCTCATTGAACTGCTCATCGTGGTCGTGCTGCTCTCCATCCTATCGACGATGGCGATTCCGCGCGCACGCACCACGTCGTATCGCGCCGACGCGGCCGCGCTGCTCGCGCGCACGCTCCTCCAGCATGCGCAGCGCAACGCGATCACCCGCCAGAGCAACGTCATCGTGTCGTTCGACACCGCGAACGCCCGCCTCCGGCTCGTCGAGGACGACAACAACAACGACACGCTCGACACCAGCGATCGCGTGACCTTCCGCCGGCTCGAGGAAGGGGCGCGCCTCGTGCCCCCTCCCATGGGGCGGGTAGGCGGCGGCGCGACCTCGAGCGCGGTCCAGGGCACGGCGCTGCGCGTCATCGCCACCCTGCCGAGCCTCATCTTCCGGCGCGATGGCTCGGCGAGCACCGACCTCGAGCTGTACGTGACGATGCGCGCCGATGTCGCGACCGACTTCCGTGCGCTCGTCGTGTCGCCCACCACCGGACGCGTCGACGCCTACAAGTGGGGCGGATCCGCCTGGATCCGGACGACGCAATGAGGCGCACCCGTGCGGGCTTCAGTCTGGTCGAGGTGGTCGTCGCGATGACCATCCTCACCGCGTCGCTGCTCGGCTTTGCCGCCATCGCGCAAAAGTTCACGCGCTCCAACACCGACGTCCTGTCGCGCACCCTCGGCAGCGAGATCGCCACGGCGCGCATCGAACAGATCAAGGGAGCGCGCTCATATGGCACGCTGGTGTCGACGTACAACAACGTCAGCGAGAGCTGGACGGGCACGAACGCCTGGGCGGGCTTCGCGCGCCGGACCGTCGCCACGCGCACGGGCCCTTCGGCAACGGCCGACTTCGTGACGATCACGGTCATCGTCTCGGGCCGGGGGCTCAACCCGGTGGTCCGCCGCACCACGTCCATCGCGGCCTTCTGATGCGCCCCGTGCCTGCCCGCCGCCGCCGCGCCGGCGTCACCCTCATCGAGCTGATGCTCTCCATGGTGGTCATGCTCATCGTCATGGGCGCCGCCGTGTCGTTCTTCCGCGTCCAGGCCCGCGCGGCCGAATCCGGCGCCGGGCGCCTCGAGGCCCTGCAGAGCCTGCGCGCCGTGCAGAGCCAGATCGACCGCGAGTTGCGGCTCGCCGGCGGCATCACCGGTCAGCCCGTGGTCGTGTACGCCGGCGGCATGGCCGTCGCCTTCAACGTCGATCTCGTCACGCGCACGGCCGGCGACCACAGCGCCGTCTACTACAATCCCGACGCCGACTCCCTCGCCGTCAGCGGCTGGGAGCCCGCGCGCGCCCGCGCGCTGCCGGGGTCGGCCCGATCCTATCCCGCGACGACCTACCTCGACGCGGGCGGCATTCCGTCGACGTCCGAAACCGTGACGTACTTCCTGGTCCGCGATGCCGCGGCGTCGCGCACCGACGCCTACTCGCTCTTTCGCCGCGTCAACGACCGGGACAGCACCGTCATTGCCCGCAATCTGATCGTCCCCGTCGACTCGACCTTCTTCCGCTACTGGCGCACCGACGCCGCCGGCACGCTGTCGACGGTGGCGACGGCCAGTCTTCCGCTGTACTGGGACAATGCGGCGGGGGTCACCGATTCGCTGCGCGTCGTCGATCTGAACATCAGCACCTGGTACCGCGACCGCCGGAAGAACACGGACGTCGTCCGCACCATCACGTCGTCGGTCAAGCTGCTCAATGCCGGTCTGCTGAGGCAGGAGACCTGCGGGGCCGAGCCGCTTCCGGCCCGCGATCCCTCGGTGGCGCTCCTCACCGATGGCACCGGTACGCCCATCGCGGTGCGGGTCGGCTGGACGAACTCGCTCGAAGAGGCGGGCGGCGAACGCGATGTGACGCTCTACATCATCCAGCGCCGGCTGAGCAGCGGTGGTGCGTGGACGATCCTCTCCAACCAGCCGGCGACCGGCGCCGCGTCGTACACGTTCGACGACCAGCCGCCCGTCAGCGGCAGCTGGCAGTACGCCGTGATCGCGCAGGACTGCTCCCCCGCCAACTCGCCCCCGGCGACCACCGCCACGGTCGTCGTCCCATGACCAGGAACGGATCTATGCCTTCCACGACCCGGCAAGCGGGCGACCGACGGGGGTCCGCGCTTTTGCTCGTGCTCATCCTCACCCTCGGCTTTGCCGCGTTGGCGATGTCCGCCATCTACCTGACCTCCAGTGGCGGCCTCCTGCTGCGCCTGCACGAGCGCGAACGCGACTTCCGCTACGCGGCGGAGCAGGCGCTCCAGCAGGCCAAGTCGCGCGTCAATCGCGACACCATCTTCCAGCGGGCGATCCCCGAAACGGCGTACGTGCAGCTCGACACCGGCCGCGCGCTCACCGACGCCGAAGGGCTGGCCGTACCGCGGGCCAGGATCAATACCTACGTCGGCTACACCGGCGACACCGTCGGGCGCTTCGGGCAGTTCGTCACCGTCGTGTCCACGGCGTACGACGCCGGCGGCACGCGCCACGTGCGCCGCCTCGATCTCACCGCCGAATCGTTCTCGCGGTTCGCGATGTTCACCAACACCTGGCCCGCCGGCCTCTCGTACGGCACGGGCGAGTTCATCCGCGGGCGTTCGCACTCCAACGGCAACTGGGCCTCCTCCGGCTCGCCCGGACCGACCTACTTCGACACCGTGAGCGCGTCCGGAACCGTCAGTGGAACGGCCAACTACAGCGGCATCGCGGCGGTCTCCGGTGCGCCCGTCATTTCCTTCCCGACGGTGGCGAAGCTGGCGACCCTTCCCACGTACGCCACGCAGGGCAACCTGAACTTCACGCCGGTGAGCGGCAACAGCGCGCACGCCACCGATGGCGCCGGCGCCAACGTCTCGGGCACGTCGTCCGCGCAGGCTACCCGCGGCACCCGCGTGGAGTTCGTGACGCTCGATGCCGGCAATGACGGCACGCTGGGAGACGAAGACGGATTCATCCGTGTCTTCGACCTGGCCGCCGGCATCGACACGTCGCGTCTGCGCGCCGACCTCGTCGGCTCGCCCGTGCCGCTCACCGATCCCATCCTGCAGAACCAGTGCGGCGCCACGTTCACCATCGCCGGTCGGTTGGAGTTCTTTCCCATTGCCACGATGAAGCAGGCGTGGGTGAAGTCGCGCATCCAGACCAGCACCTATCCGACGGTCACGGTGGCGCAGTCCAACACATACGACGCCAATACCCGCGCCGGCGTCGTGGCGATCGCCAGCCTGCCCACCGCGCGCTGCTATCCGGCGGGATCGCCCTATCTGTTGCTCACCGAGCGGCTGGTGGACAACACGAACTGCGGACAGAACGCCCCGAATCCGGCCAACGGCGCTCCGTACACCTGGGCGGCCGGTCCGCTGTGCGGCGTGAACACCCGGTACGGCGGCCAGGACACAACGTTCACGCCCAGCCCGCGCACCTGCCTCGTGATCGTCTCCAACGCCACGGGGCGATGCGGCGGCACGTCGGTTGCCCTCGGGACATGGCGCACGGCGGCCGCTGGCATCCAGCTCGCCTCCGTCCCCGCCGCGCTGCGGCAGGACGCCGAGCGCACCTATCTCCATCCGCTCTCCAAGCCGTTCAACCTGGCCTCCAAGGGGGTCGTCCATTTCTCGTCGGGACCGATTTTCGCCAGCGGTGTCCTGCGCGGCTTCGTGACGCTCTACGTGCTGGGCCGCGTCGGGCTCATCGATGACCTGACCTACGATCAGAATCCGGCCACCGCCATCTGCCGGAACTTCCTCGGGATCATCGGCCGCGACGACATCATGATCACCGACAACGCCATGAACCGCCCCAAGTCGATCAACACGTCGGGGGCGGCGTACCTCATGGGAACGCCCAACTACGTCCTGCACGGCATCACGATGAGCCTCACCGGCACCGTCGGCGTCGAGAACTACGCCGGCAACCTCCAGACCAGCCCGGTGGTGACCTGCGGCGCGGGAAACAACACGTCCGGCGGTTGCATCAACCAGACGGGAGGCGTGATCGAGCAGGTGATTTCGGCCACCTACTCGAGCAATGGCAGCGGACTGCGCGAGAATCGCAGCGCGGACCCCTGTCAGAAGACCAACCGGCGGCCGCCGTTCTTCCCGGCAACCGGGCGCTACCTCGACAACAAGTACTTCGAAATCGACCCGGTGAACATCGAGACGGCCGCGCAGATCCGGAACCTCTTCAACAGCTTGCGCGGGCGGTCGGGGTCGTAGCGGCGCGTCGGGCGGGCCGCAAACCGGTCGCTAGAACCGCGAATCGTCGCGCGCGAGCCGCATCTGCGCCTGGCGCGACACCTGCCCGTTGCGATACCAGAACGGCACGTCGATGCGTCCCGGCGCGAACGTGCCGTCGAGAATCTCGATGCCCTTGCCCCCGCGCTTGGGGTCGGGGATGAACCGCAGCGTGTTGTCGCGCGATTCGTAACGGCCGTACACCGTCATCGACTGGATGGGCTCGCGGCTCAGCGCGGTGCCCTTGACGGCGAGCGACTGTCGGTAGCGCAACGACGCCCGAAACTGGTTCCCCGGCCGGATGGCCAGCACCAGATCGTCGAACTCCACCACATAGCGCGTGCCATTGGGGTCGCTGACCTTGTCGACCGACGGGAGCTTGCCGCCGTTCACCGACACCGCCACGTAGCTGGCGATCGCCGGACCGGTGGCGGGGGATGGAGCCTGCCCCGCGCGGGACGCGGGGGCCGCCTGAGACGCGGGGGCCGCCTGGGGAACCGCCGGCGCCTTGGGCTGAGCCGCGGCAACCCCCGGCAGAACGAGCGTGAAACAAAGCAAGAAAATGCGCACGCCGAAGTCTCTCCGCTGGTCCGTGGCTACGCAATCTGGCGCCAAAACGCTGACAGGGTTTCCTTTGTCTTAACGCTATTTTAATGGTCAGGGATCTCACTGCAAAATCCCCCCGCTCTCCCCGACAGACGTAACCCTTACCACTATAAGAATTTCTTAACGCTGAGATCAGGTGTCTGGTGCCCCCCGGGGGGGCGTGGTTTACCCGACACTTGTTTCGGCTCACAAGTGATACGAGCCCGGCATGCACGCCACATTCCAAGCTCCGACGTGATCGCGCATGCCGACGCCATCCCAAATGAGGTGTCTGCGCGAACATGTCACCCGCTGCCGCGACCGCCGCTCCCGCGCCGCCGAAGGTCCTGCGCGTTCCCGAGCATACCGTAGAAATCGTTTCCGATTCGGGCGAAGGCGCCCAGAAGTGCGGACAGATATTTGGCGCCGTGTCGGCCAAGATGGGCAACGGGGTGTGGACCGTTGAGCTCATTCCCGCCGAAATCCAGCCGCCGCCGCGCGTCCCCGAAGGGGCGTCGGGCAACCGAATCCGGGTGGGCGAGCATGCCGTCACCAACTGGGGCGACCGCACCAACCTGGTGATCGCGTTCAACGAACAGGTGCTGCTCGCGCGGCACCGCGTCGATGCCCTCGCCGACGACGCCGTGCTCCTCGTCGAGGACAAGTGGGCGCGCAGCGACGACACCGACATCGTCGATGCCTGGAAGGCGGCGATGAAGGAACTCTCGTCCAAGCACTACCGGATCGTTCCGGTGGCCATGGAGGACGAGTGCCTCACCATCGTCGACAACCCGAAGAAGGGCAAGAACATGTTTGCCCTCGGCATCCTGGCGCGCATTTACGGGCGCGACATGGAGCTCATCAAGCAGCAGATCGCCTACGCGTTCCGCAAGAAGAGCGAGGAGATCTACAACTCCAACGTCGCACTGCTCGAACTGGGCTTCCACTGGGCCGAAGCCAACATCGACTTCCGCGTCGAGATCCCGGCGCACGAGTCCAAGGTGGCCCAGGTCGTGATGAACGGCAACGAAGCCGTCGGCATGGGCGCCATCGCCTCGGGCATGGAGATCTGCGCCATGTACCCGATCACGCCGGCGACGTCGGTGTCGCACTATCTGTCCGAAGTGTTCGAGAAGTTCGGCGGCATCGTGCACCAGGCCGAAGACGAAATCGCGGCCGTCGGCGCCGCCATCGGCGCGTCGTACTCGGGCAAAGTGGCGTTCACCATCACGTCGGGCCCGGGCATGGCGCTCAAGACCGAGTTCCTCGGCCTGGCCGTGATGACCGAGACGCCGCTGGTGCTGGTGAACGTGCAACGGGGCGGACCGAGCACCGGGCTGCCCACCAAGGTGGAGCAGTCGGACCTGCTGGCCGCGATCTTCGGCCAGACGGGCGACTCGCCGCACATCGTCATGGCGCCGGCGACCATCGAAGAGTGCTTCCACATCATGATCACCGCGCGGCGGCTCGCCGAGACCTTCCGCACGCTGGTGATGGTGATGACCGATGCCAACCTGGCAACGGGTGTGTCGCCGTTCCCCAAGCCGACGCTCGACGAGCAGTGGCAGGCGGCGCCGCTCGACCTCGCGCCGGTGCGCGAAGGGCAGAAGGCGTACGACTGGAACAAGGAGACGGGGCTCAGCGAGCGCATCATCCCCGGCCGGCCGGGCGGCATGTTCACGCTCACCGGCCTGTCGCACGACGACCGCTCCAAGGTCGCCTACAGTTCGGACATCCACCAGCACTCATCGGCCATGCGCAGTCGCAAGCTGGCCGTGCTCACCAGCCTGCTCAAGCCGCCCGCCGTGTATGGCGACGAGAAGGGCGACCTGCTTGTCGTCGGGTGGGGCAGCACCAAGGGCGCCATCGAGGAAGCCGTCGACCGCGCGCGCAAGGACGGGCTCAAGGTCTCGGCGCTGCACCTGCGTTTCCTCTCGCCGCTCGAGCCGGGGCTCAAGGACATCTTCAAGAAGTTCAAGAAGGTGATGACGGTCGAGATCAACTACTCCGACGAGATCGGCGACCCGTACGTGACGGACGAGAACCGCCGGCGCGGCCAGCTGTCGATCCTGCTGCGCAACGCAACCCTCGTCGACGTGGACTGCTGGGGCCGCGTGCCGGGCGAACCCCTTCGCCCGATGTCGATTGTCGAAGCCATTCGCGGCCGTCTGCCGCGTGGAGGTGCCGCGTGACCTATACCTGCGGATTGCTCCCCGTCCTCGACCAGAACGAGGACCACGAATACGAGATGTCGGAGTACGAGGGTGCCCGCGCGCGCTGGTGTCCCGGCTGCGGCGACCACTCGGTGCTCACCGCGGTGCAGCGCCTGCTGGCCGCCGAGCAGTTGATCCCCGAGCACACCATGATGGTGTCGGGCATCGGGTGCTCGAGCCGTTTGCCGCATTACATGAAGACCTACGGCTTCCACGGGCTGCACGGCCGCGCGCTCCCCGTGGCCACCGGCATCAAGCTGCACCGGCCCGAACTCACCGTCTTCGTGACGATGGGCGACGGCGACTGCACCTCCATTGGCGCGGCGCACTGGATTCACGCCTTGCGCTACAATCTCGACATGACGGCCATGCTGCTCGACAACGGCATCTACGGCCTCACCAAGATGCAGACGTCGCCCACCACGCCGCAGGGGTTCAAGAGCAACACGCAGCCCTACGGTTCCATTCTGCCACCGCTGAACCCGATCGAGACGTCGCTGGGCGTGACCAACGCCTCGTTCGTCGCGCAGACGGCCGAATGGGCACCGGCGCACATGTACGCGACGCTGCGCGCGGCCTACAAGCACAAGGGCTTCAGCTTCGTCCGCATCCTGCAGCGCTGCCCGGTCTATACGCCGGCCATCTTCCAGAAGGCCGTGCAGGACCCGTCGCGCATCACGCTCATGGTGCACGACGACGGCGTCGTGACGCCCGAACTGGACAAGATCTACACGCAGCAGTTGCATCACGACCCGCGCGACCTCGCGGCCGCGCGCGCCCTGGCCGAGCAGACCGACACCATCCACCTCGGCGTCTTCTTCAAGGATTCGTCGAAGCCCCGCTACGAAGAAACCCGCCGCGTCGCTCCGCGCACGCCGGCCGAACGCAATGCGCTGCTCGAAAAGGAGTTCGCCCGCTATGCCGTCTGATCCGCGCGTTGCCCAGGCGCTGAAGGCGCTGGCGCAACCCATTGCCGAGTTTCGCGCCGCGGTGCAGGGCGCGCTGGCGCAGGCCGACGCCTTCCTGGCCGCGCAGACGGCCGACAGCTCCGCCCAGGCGGCGCGGGCGTCCGCCGAGTTGGGCCTGTTTGCCACGTCGCACATCGACGCCGCGAAGTTCGCGGCGATGTTCCCCGCCGTGGCCAAGGCCGACAAGACCTCGCAGGCCGCGCTCGAAAAGGCCGCCAAGATCCTGCGCCGCGTTTCGGGGCAGGGTGATGAAATGTCCGTGGCCCTCGTGACCGACGGCGTCAAGCTGGGCGCGACGATCGACGCTGCGCTGGGCCGCGTCGGTCAGGCCTTTGGCGCCATCATCATCACGGAGCTCGTGCGCGGCGGGCGCTACCGGGCGGCCGAACATGAACGCCTGCTCGATCCGGTCGAGTTCCGTGCGTGGAACAAGGCCGAACGCCGCTTCGCTCCGCCGCTCGTCGTCGAGGTGGATGGCGCCGACCTGCACGCGGGCGCCCTGCTCGACTTTGCCGATGGCCGCGAGAAGATCGTGCTCGTGGTGCGCGGCGATGCGCCGCCGGCCGCTCTGGTGCGCTGCATCACGCCGGGGACGTTCGTGCTGCAGACGGTGGACGGCACGGGGCTCGACCGCCTGGCCGGGTACGATGGACCGGCGATCGCCGCCATTCTTCCCGAGGGAGCCGCGTCGTTCATGCACGACCCCAACGCGGGCAAGGAACCGTGGCAGCGTCTCACCGTGCCGTTCCTTCCGACCGCCCCGTTCAAGGCTGTCGGCGGGTTCAGCGCGTGGCAAATGGAGCAGGACGTGAAGATGCTCGCCGATCTGGCGCGCACGCCGTTCGCCGTGCCAGGCGCGGCGGGCAAGGGGGCACCGGCCATCGGGGCTGGCGAAGCGGTCGATCGCCTGGCGTCGTGGCTGCTGAATACGTCGGGCCTCGCGGGCCAAGCGTGAGCGCGGAGACTCGATGATCATTCAGGCAATTCTCATTCTCGGCGGCACCGGCCTGGTGTTCGCCATCTTCATCGCGGCCGCCAACAAGAAGCTCAAGGTCTGGGAAGACCCGCGCATCGACGTGGTGGCGGCGATGCTGCCGTCGGCCAATTGCGGCGCGTGCGGCTTGCCGGGCTGCCGGGCCTTCGCCGAAAAGGCGGTGGTCGGCGAAATCCAGCCCGCCAAGTGCACGGTGTCCAACGCCGAGCGCATCGGCGAGATCGCGCACTTCCTCGGCGTCGACGCGGGCGAAGCGATCAAGCGCGTGGCGCGGCTGCAATGTGCCGGCGGCACCAATGTGGCCGCGCAGGCCGCGGAGTATCGCGGCGTCAGCACGTGCGAGGCGGCGGCCGCGGTCGCTGGCGGTGGCAAGGGGTGTGCGTGGGGCTGCCTCGGCCTCGCCGACTGCGAACGCGTCTGCACCTTCGGCGCCATCGCCATGAACGCCGACGGGCTGCCGGTGGTGGACGTGGAGAAGTGCACCGCGTGCAACGACTGCGTGGTCGCCTGTCCCAAGACGTTGTTCGTGCTCCAGATGCTGGACCATCCGCTGCTGGTGCAGTGCAAGAACCTGGTGCAGGGCGACATCGTGCTCGAGCAGTGCACGGTCGCGTGCACAACGTGTGGCAAGTGCGTGGTGGACGCCGCGCCGGGTCTGATCAGCGTGGCGAGTGGAGTGGCGGTAATCGACTATGACAAGATCGCCGAGGCCGAGGAGGGCGCTGTGGAGCGCTGTCCCACCGGCGCGATCGTCTGGCTGCGCGGCGCCCAGTTCGCGCGCGTGCCAGCCCTGAGCAGTGCGGAGGCAGCATGAGTGCGATGAAGTCCGGCGATGCCGGCAAGGGGCACAAGTACCCGGGCGTGCGCCAGGCGCTCGACGGGTCGTACGCGGTGGTGGCGGTCGAGACCGCGGGCAGCGAAGCCGCGGGCGCGTACCCGATCACGCCGTCCACGCAGATGGGCGAGGGCTGGGCCCAGGCCGTGGCCGAGGGGAAGGAGAACGTCAACGGCCGCCGGCTGCTGTTTTTCGAGCCCGAGGGCGAGCATGCCGCCGCGGCGGTGACCGCCGGCATGAGCATGGCCGGCCTGCGCGCGACCAACTTCTCGAGCGGGCAGGGCATCGCGTACATGCACGAGTCGCTCTACGCCGCGGTCGGCAAGCGCCTCACCTACGTGCTGAACGTCGCGGCCCGCGCCATCACCAAGCACGCGCTCAACGTGCATGCCGGGCACGACGACTACCACGCCGTCGACGACACGGGCTTCTTCCAGCTGTTCGCCAAGGACGTGCAGGAAACCGCCGACCTCAACCTGGTCGCCCACCGCATCGCCGAGCTGTCGCTCAATCCGGGCATCATCGCGCAGGACGGCTTCCTTACCAGCCACGTCGTCGAGTCGCTGCAGCTGCCCGAGCGCGAGCTCGTCAAGGAATACCTCGGCGATCCGTCCGACCTCATCCAGAGCCCGACGCCGGCGCAGCGCCTGGTGTTCGGCGAAACGCGGCGCCGCATTCCCGAGATGTTCGATTTCGACTACCCGGCCATGCTGGGCGCCGTGCAGAACCAGGACAGCTACGCGCAGGGCGTGGCCGCCCAGCGGCCGTTCTACTTTGACCACATCGCCGAACTCGCCGACCAGGCGTTCGCCGAATTCGCCGCGCTCACCGGGCGCCGCTATGCCCGCGTCACGGGCTACCGGCTCGACGACGCCGAGTGGGTGATCGCCGGGCAGGGATCGGTGGTCAGCAACGCCGAAGCCGTGGTCGACTTCCTGCGCGACACGCGCGGCCTCAAGGTGGGCGTGCTCAACCTCACGATGTTCCGTCCGTTCCCGTCCGACTACATCACGCGGCTGCTCGCCGGCAAGAAGGGCGTCGTGGTGATGGAGCGCACCGACCAGCCGCTCGCCGTGGATGCGCCGATGCTGCGCGAACTCCGCGCCGCGCTGGCCAAGGGCGTCGAGAACGGCCGCAAGGCAACCTCGCACGACGGGCTCGCCGCGCTGCGCCCCGAGCAGATTCCCGACTTCTACTCGGCCTGCTTCGGCCTCGGCAGCCGCGACCTGCAGCCGGGCGACATCGTCGCCGCGGTCAACAACATGCTCCCCGGCGGCGCCGGGCGCCGCCAGTTCTACCTCGGCCTCGACTTCATTCGGGAAGACACCAGGCTGCCCAAGCTCCAGATCTGGCAGCAGACGCTGACCGACCGGTATCCGCAGCTGTCGTCGCTGACGCTGCCCAGCGCGGGCGAGTTCAATCTGCTGCCGAAGGGATCGACCGCGCTGCGCATTCATTCGGTCGGTGGCTGGGGCGCGATCACGATGGGCAAGAACCTGTCGATGACCGCGTTCGAGCTGTTCGACATGCACATCAAGGCGAACCCGAAGTACGGCTCCGAAAAGAAGGGCCAGCCGACGACGTTCTACGCCGTGCTTGCGCACGAGCCGATCCGGCTCAACTGCGAGCTCAAGCACGTCGACGTGGTGCTCTCGCCCGACCCCAACGTCTTCCGCCACAGCGACCCGCTGGCCGGGTTGGCCGAAGGCGGCGTCTTCATCATCCAGACCGACCTCGCCCCCGAGGCGTTCTGGCAGACGCTGCCGGCGCAGGCGCGGCGCACGATCATCGACCGCAAGATCCGGATCTACTGCCTCGATGCGTTCGCGATCGCCATGTCGGAGGCCTCCGACGTCGAGCTGCGCTACCGCATGCAGGGCGCGGCGTTCATGGGCGCCTTCTTCGCCACGTCGTCGCTGCTGAAGAGCGAAGGACAGACGGAAGAGGCGCTGTTCAAGGGCATCGAAAAACAGTTGCAGAAGAAGTTCGGCGCGCGCGGTGCGCGCGTGGTCGACGACAACATCCGCGTCATCCGCCGCGGCCACGACGAAGTCAAGTCCGTGCAGCCCGTGGGCGGCGACTTCGGCGCGGCGACGGGCGACGTGCCGCAGATGCCGATGCTGCTCGATGCGCCCAACGCGCAACCGGGCATCGGCCACCAGGGGCGCTTCTGGGAGCAGGTCTGCGCCATCTGCCAGATCGGACAGGACGGCATCGCCGATCCGTTCGCGGCGATCAGCGCCATTCCGGCCGCCACGGGCGCCGTGCGCGACATGAGCGGCGTGCGCCTCGAGGTGCCGGAGTTCCTCGCCGACAAGTGCACGGGGTGCGCGCAGTGCTGGATCCAGTGCCCCGACTCGGCCATCCCGGGTCTCGTCAGCAGCTTCGACGACGTGATCAACGCCGCGATCGACGTCGCGACCAATGGCGTGCGTCTCGAGCGCATCCGCCCGGTGGCGAAGAACTGGGCCAAGGAAACGCAGAAACTCCTGCAGAAGGACCCGGCGATGAAGGTGCCGGACGCGTTTGCCAAGGCCTACGAGAACGTCGCCGGCAAGATGGGGTGGGACGCCGAGCGTCGCGCCGCGACGGATGTCGAGTTCCACGCCGTGCAATCGCGCATCGCCGACTTCCCGCTCGCCCGCACCAAGCCGTTCTTCGACGCGCTCGAAGGGAAGGGCAAGGGGACGGGGGGACTCCTGTCGGTCACCATCAACCCCGAGACGTGCAAGGGGTGCAACCTGTGCGTCGAAGTCTGCCCCGATGGCGCGCTCCAGACCATCAGGCAGGACGAGCCGTCGCTGGTGAAGATGCGCCGCAACTGGGACATGTGGAACAAGCTCCCCGACACCGACGACCGCTTCATCAACGTCAGCGACATCGATGAGGGCATTGGCGTGCTCTCGTCGCTGCTGCTCAAGAAGTCGACGTACCGCTCCATGGTGGGGGGCGACGGCGCCTGCATGGGCTGCGGCGAGAAGACCGCCGTGCACCTCATCCTGTCGGCCATTCATGCGCAGATGACGCCCAAGGTGGCCGCGCAGGTGGCCAAGCTCGACGCGCTCATCGCCGCGCTCGACGAGAAGGCGCGCGGCATCGTGGGCTCCACGGCCGATCTCGGCGCGGCGGCCAGCGGCAAGGGCGACGCGGTGAAGCTCGATGCGGCGCAGCGCCATCAGCTCGAGCTCATTGCCAAGACGACGGCCGAGCTCAAGGACCTGCGCTGGCGCTACGTCGAAGGGCCGAGCGGCAAGGGCCGCGCGACGGTCGGCATGGCGAACTCCACCGGCTGTTCGTCGGTGTGGGCGAGCACGTATCCGTACAATCCGTATCCGTTCCCCTGGGTCAACCACCTGTTCCAGGACGCGCCGTCCATCGCCATCGGCCTCTTTGAGGCGCACATGCGCAAGATGGGCGACGGGTTCGTGTCGGTGCGCCGCGCCGAGAAGATCTCGGAGGGCAGCTACGATCACGTGGCCGACGAGGCCGCGTTCAAGTCGTTCACATGGCAGGACTTCACGGACGAGGAGTTCTTCCTCTGCCCGCCGATCATCGCCATGGGCGGCGACGGCGCCATGCTCGACATCGGCTTCCAGAACCTCTCGCGCCTGCTCGCCTCGGGCAAGCCGGTGCGCGTGGTGATTCTCGATACGCAGGTCTATTCGAACACCGGCGGCCAGGCGTGCACCTCGGGCTACACGGGGCAAGTGGCCGACATGTCGGCCTTCGGCAAGGCGCAGCACGGCAAGACCGAAAGCCGCAAGGAAATCGGCCTCATCGGCATCGCGCACCGCGGGACGTTCGTGCACCAGTCGTCTCAGGCGGCGGCGTCGCACCTGATTGCCGGCGTGCTCAAGGGCATGCACAAGCGGCGCCCGGTGCTGTTCAACATCTACACGCCGTGCCCGGTGGAACACGGGCTTGCCGACGATTGGTCGCAGCAAGCCGCGCGCTTTGCGCTCGAAAGCCGCGCCTTCCCCTTCCTCACCTACGATCCCGATGCGGGCAACTCGTTCGCCGACTGCCTGTCGCTCGAGGGCAATCCCTCGGTCGACACCGACTGGCCGACCTACGAAATCCGCTATCTCGACGACCACGGCGCCGAGCAGACGCTCGAAGTGCCGCTGACCATCGCCGATTGGGCGGCCACCGAGGCGCGCTTCAAGCAGCACTTCTCGGAACTGCCCAAGGATCTCTACGAGTACGCCATTCCGTTCGACCAGTTCGTCAAGCTGTCCAAGGAGGAGCGCGCGTCGAAGACGCCGTTCATCTACGCGGTGAGCAAGAAGCGTACGCTGCGCCGGCTCAAGGTGTCGCCCGAAATGGCGCTCCTCGCCGACGAGCGGCTGCAGTACTGGTCGCAGTTGCGCCAGCTCGCCGGCATCGTGGTGACGGACGTGGCGCGCAACACGGTGTCGGGCGAAATCGAAGCGGAGTTCGAGTTGAAGTTCACGGCGCTGCGCGCGGAGTACGAGGCGAAGATCGCGCAGATCCAGAAGGAGTATCCGCAGCAGATCGCGCGCCGCCTGGCCGAAGGGCTCATGCGGCACGGCGGTGGCGGCGCGCTGGGCGAACTGCTCGCCACGCTGCCGGCGGTCGCGCCGTCGGGTGGCAATGGTGCGGAGCCGGCCAGTGCGGCGGTTGCCGCACCGGTTGCCGCACCGGTTGCCGCACCGGTTGCCGCGGGTGCGCCGGTTCCGGCCGCTGCGCCGGCCGCATCGCCGGCCGCATCGCCGGCCGCGTCGGATGACGACGACGCGATGTCACTCGAGGCGTACATCGACTCGGCGCGCTGCACCAGCTGCAACGAGTGCACCAACCTCAACAAGAAGATGTTCGTCTACAACGCCGCCAAGCAGGCGGAAATCAAGGACGCTTCGGCCGGCACGTTCCAGCAGCTGGTGCTCGCCGCCGAGCGTTGCCCCGTGACCATCATCCACCCAGGGACGCCGCTGAACCCGAAGGAAAAGGACCTGGAGAAGTGGGTGAAGCGCGCCGCGAGGTTCAACTGATGGCGTTCTTCGGCTTTGCCCACGGCGTCCATCCGCCGGAGGAGAAGGGGCTCACCAGTGGGCTCTCCATCCGTCGCATGCCGTATCCCGACGAGCTCGTGCTTCCCTTGCGCCAGCATGCCGGCAAGCCGGCGACGTTGTGCGTCAAGGTGGGCGATCGCGTCGAGCGCGGCGATCCCGTCGGCCTCGCCGACGGGTACATGTCGGTGCCCATTCATGCGTCGGCGGCGGGGACGGTGACCGCCATCGGCCTGTGGCCGCATCCCGATGGCAGCTACGCGCAGTCCGTGCACATCACGGTCGACCGGTACGCGCTGCAGTTGCCGCGCCCGCGGCTCGTTCCCCGGTGGGAGGGGCTGACGGTCGACCAGGTGGTCAAGGCCGTGCAGGACGCCGGCGTCGTCGGTCTCGGCGGTGCCGCGTTCCCCACGCACGTCAAGCTCGCGCCGCCCAAGGATTACGCGGTGCACACGCTCATCATCAATGGCGCGGAGTGCGAGCCGTACCTCACGTCGGACCACCGCACCATGGTGGAATATCCCGAGCGCGTGCACTTCGGCTGTCGCGTGATGATGCACACCCTGGGCGTCAAGAAGGCCGTGATCGGCGTCGAGAAGAACAAGCCCGATGCCATCGCCGCCCTCGAGCGTGCCAAGCCGAAGGACCTCGACGTCACCATTCTGCCCCTGACGGTGAAGTATCCGCAGGGGGCCGAGAAGATGCTCATCCACGCCGTCACCGGCGTGGAAGTGCCGTCGGGCAAGCTCCCGGTGACGGTCGGCGTCGTGGTGCAGAATGTCGGGTCGCTGGCCGCGATCGCCGAAGTGTTCGACACCGGCCTGCCGCTGCTCGAGCGCATCGTGACCGTGACGGGGCATGGGCTCACGCGCCCGGCCAACCTGATCGTGCCGGTCGGGACCAAGCTCAAGGACCTGCTCGCCTTCTGCGGCGGCGTCACCGCGAACGCCCGCGAGGTGATCAACGGCGGACCGATGATGGGCATGTCGGTGTCGAACCTCGACGCTCCCGTCATCAAGGGAACCACCGGCATCGTCGTGCTCACCGCCGATGAGGTGCGCGGCGACGCGGTCTATCCCTGCATCCACTGCGGGCGCTGTCTCGAGGCGTGTCCGGTGTTCCTGAATCCGTCGTGGCTGGGCGACCTGGCGCGCGTCAAGCGGTACCAGGACATGCAGGACAATCACCTGGCCGACTGCATGCTCTGCGGGTCGTGCGCGTTCGTCTGCCCGTCCAACATTCCGTTGTCGCAGCTCTTCCAGGCCAGCAAGGCGGCGCTGCGCCGCAATCCGCCGACGGTGGGGGTCGCATGACCGCGCCCAGTCTCATTGTGACCGCGTCGCCGCACCTCAAGGATCAGGACACGACGCCGCGCATCATGTGGACGGTGGCGGCGAGTCTCGTGCCTGTCATCCTGACGTCGGCGTTCTTCTTCGGTGTCAGCGCCCTGCTCGTGGTGCTGGCGGCCACGCTCGGCGCCCTGCTGACGGAGCGCGCGCTCGCCAAGCCGGGGTCGCTGCGCGATGGGTCGGCCATGATCACCGGCCTCCTGCTCGGCCTCAGCCTTCCCCCCGGCATCGCCCTGTGGATGGCGTTCCTCGGCGGCGCGTTCGGCATCGGCTTCGGCAAGGTCATCTGGGGCGGCCTCGGCCAGAACGGGTTCAATCCCGCGCTCATCGGCCGCGCCTTCCTGCAGACGGCGTTTCCGGTGGCCATCACCACGTGGCCCAAACCCGGCGGCGATTTCTTTGCCCTCAAGGGCGACCTGTTCGCGCTGCCGTTCATGCATCCCGTGTCCCATGCCGTGACGTCGGCGACGCCGCTCGGCCTGTTCAAGTTCGAGAAGCAGCTCACTCCGCTCGTCGATCTCGTGCTCGGCACCACCGGCGGCTCGGTGGGCGAAACCTCGGCCATCGTCATCCTCGTCTGCGGCGCCTTCCTCGCGTGGAAGGGATATCTCAACTGGCGCTCGCCCGTCTCGATTCTCGTCACGGTCTTCCTGCTCGGCGGCGTCCTGCACCTCCTCAATCCCGGCAAGGCACCCGACGCGCTGTTCCAGATCTTCGCGGGCGGTCTGATGCTCGGCGCGGTCTACATGGCCACCGACATGGTGACGGTGCCGACCACCAATCGCGGGCGCTGGGTCTTTGGCATCGGTACCGGCGCGCTGGTGGTCATCATCCGCGTCTACGGCGGCCTCCCCGAAGGGGTGATGTACGCCATTCTCATCATGAACGCGTTCACGCCGCTCATCAATCGCGTCACGCACCCCGCGGTGTTCGGCACGCGCACCCCGAAGGAGGCCAAGTGAGCGGCCACGAACATTCGCACGGCGCGCCGGCCGCCTCGCCGACGCCCGACGAGGGCAGCTCGTCGACGCGCTTGCTGGCGACGCTCGCCCTCTTTGGCGCGCTCGGCGGTGGCATCCTGGCGTATACCTATCAGAAGACGCTGCCGCCCATCCGCAAGTTCGCCGGCGAGAAGGTGGAAGTCGCGGTCAGGGAAGTGCTCGGCGCGCCGGCCCGGCTCGACACGCTGTACCTCGTCGGCGACAAGCTGAGCCGGACACCGCCGGCTGGCGTGGACGTGCTGGAGGCCCAGAAGCTTTTCATCGGGTTCAACGCGCAGGGCGAGCGTATCGGCGTGGCCGTCGAAGAGGCCGCACCGGGCTTTGCCAACGAGGTGCGCCTGATGATCGGCTTCAACCCCGCCACGGCGGCGCTCACCGGCATCAAGGTGCTGGCGCAGTCGGAGACGCCCGGGCTCGGCGACAAGGTGGAGAAGGACACCACCTTCACCAAGCGCTTCCTGGGCAAGCTGGCCAACCCGCTGAAGGGTGCCAAGAATCCGACGACGGATCCGAGCACGGTGCAGACCATCACCGGCGCGACGATCACGTCGAAGGCCGTCATCAAGGTGATCAACAAGGCCGTCGATGCGTGGAAGCCGCGCCTCGACGCCTATGCGAAGGAGGGTGGCCAGTGACCACCGAACTCGCCGCTCCCGAAGCGGCTGAACCGCTCGTTCCCGGCGCGCCGCCGCCGCAGCCGCTCTGGATCGATTTCTGGCGCGGCATCGCCGACGACAACCCGGTGCTGATCCAGATGCTCGGGCTCTGCCCGACGATGGCCATCAGCAATCAGGTGAGCAACGGCCTCGGCATGGGCGCCGCCACCATCTTCGTGCTCGTCTGCTCGAGCCTGATGATCTCGCTGCTGCGCAAGATCATCCCCACCGAGGTCCGCCTCGCGACGTACATCCTGATCATCGCGACGTTCGTCACCGTGGCCGACCTCGTCATGCAGGCCTACACGCCGCTGCTGTCGAAGACGCTCGGCCCGTTCGTCCCGCTGATCGTCGTCAACTGCATCATTCTGGGTCGCGCCGAGGCGTTCGCGGGCAAGGTCGGGCCGATGCGCGCCGTTTCCGATGCGTTTGGCCAGGGGTTCGGCTTCATGGGCGCCTTGCTCATCATGTGCATTTTCCGCGAAGTCGTCGGCAGCGGAACCTTCCTCGGCCACCAGCTGTTCGGCCCCAACTACGAACCGTGGGTCTTCATGATCATGCCGCCGGGCGGATTCCTCACGATGGGCCTGATGTTTCTCACGATGGGATGGTGGGGCGAGCGCAAGAAGGCGCAGCTCGCGGGAGCGATCGCATGATTGGCAATCTCGCCTGGATCTTCTTCTCCACCCTGCTCATCAACAACTTCACGTTGGCGATGTTCCTGGGGCTCTGCTCCTTCTTCGGCGTGACGACCAAGATGGACACCGGGTGGCGCCTCGGCGCGGCGAACACGTTCGTGCTCGTCATGACCGCCGTGGCCGTCTGGATTCTCAACACCTTCGTGCTGGCCTCGACGCCCTACCTGCGCACGATCGCGTTCATCGTCGTGATCGCGTCGCTCGTGCAGATCGTCGAGATGATCATCAAGAAGTTCCTGCCGGTGCTGTTCCGCGAGCTGGGCATCTACCTGCCCCTGATCACCACCAACTGCGCGATCCTCTACCTCGCCCTCACGCAGACCACGCGCGGGTACGGCCTGCTCGAGGGCATCACGTACGCCATCGGTGGCGGCCTGGGCCTCACGCTGGCCCTGACGCTGATGGCCAGCATCCGCGAGCGGCTCGACGTCGCCGACGTGCCGGCGATGGCCAAGCGGATGGGGCTGGTGCTCATCATCGCGTCCTGCATGTCGATGGCCTTCATGGGCTTCGCCGGCATGGGGAGCGGCTAGATGCACACCATCCTCGGCATCGTCATTTGCGCGGTCCTGTTCGCCCTTTACGGGCTGGTGCGCACCTCCGGGTGCACCGGCTCCGGCTCCTGCCACGGCTGCTCCACCGGCTCGTGTGCTCGCTCTGAGAGGCATGCCCATCATGACTGACCAGTCCCGTCCGCGGCCCTTCGGCCGTCGTGAATTCATCGCCATCGGCACCGGCGCGTTCGCCGTGGCGGCGCTCCCCGTCGCGCTACGCCGGCACGTCGCCATTGCCCGCCGCACCGTGCCGGTGATGGGCACCATCGCCGAACTGACCGTCGTGCACCGCAACGAAGCCACGGCGCAGGAGGCCCTCGAGGCCGCCCTCGCCGAGCTGCAATGGGTGGGGACGACGATGACGCGCTTCAGCGCCACGTCCGACATTGGCCGCGCCAATGCCGGCGCCGCGCGCGATGGCGTGGCGGTGAGCGCCGAGACGGCCCGCCTGGTGGAAACCGCGCTGCGCTGGTCGTCGGCCAGCGGCGGCCGCTTCGACGCCGCCCTCGGCGCCGCGTCCGAGCTGTGGGACGTGACCAACCGTCACGAACCGCCGCCGGCCGACGCCGTCGCCAAGCTCGCCAACCGCAACTTCTGGCGTCACGTCGACGTTTCGTCCGGCGCGGGGAAGGGTGTCGTGCGCTACACCGACCGCGACGTGCACCTCGACCTTGGCGGCATCGGCAAGGGATACTCGCTCGACCGCGCCGTGCAGGCGTTGCGCGACCGCGGCATCCAGCACGCCATCGTGAACCTCGGCGGCGATCTCTATGCCCTGGGCGAGTCGCCCGAGGGTGGCGCGTGGCGCGTGGGCATCAAGTCGCCCGACGACCAGCGCAACGTGGCGCGCACGCTCGAGGTGAGCAATCGCGCCGTCGCGACATCCGGCGACTACGAACGGTTCTTCCGCTATCGCGGCCGGATGTATCATCATTTGATGGACCCGGCCACGGCGTCGCCGCGCGAGACGACGGTGCGCAGTGTCACCGTGCTGGCCGACCGGTGTGTCGACGCCGAGCCGTGCGCGGTGTCGACGTTCGGCTTGCCGCAGGCCCGTGCGCTGGCGTTCGCCCGCGCGCAAATTGCTGGAGCCGACGTCATCACGATTGCCTGATCTCCCCGGCCGGCCACGGCTGGCGCCACACAACGAGGAGCACGTATGAAGGACCATACATTGTTTTGCAGCGCGTGCGACCGGCAGGTGCGCGTCCTGATTTCCGAGGCCCCGGTGGGTGAACATCAGGCCACGGTGCGCGACGACGAACTCATCTGCCTCGAGATCGGCGAGCACTGCACGGGGAACATGTGCCCGCTGGGCGCGGCCGAGCCCAACGCGATGGTCGCGCGGCTGGTTCACGAGGGCATCTCGACCAAGGGGCTGCGCACCGTGATGGCGACCTGCCCGAGCTGCGGCCTGGAGGCGGAGTTCGTGCTCTACGGCAAGGGCCGCGCCTCGTGCACGGTGTGCGGCACGGCGGCCAAGTGGGTGGCGGAGCGCGTCGAGCCGACATAACGGGGCGGGAAATCGCACCGGCTGGCAATGAAATGGTGGTGGAACGACACAGGGACAGCGCTACGCTGTCCCTGTGTCGTTATTGCCGTACTTGACGTTCGTGGACTAATGGACTAGACTAATCTAGTCATTATTCCTGGACCAAACCATGAAGACCTTCACCGTGCACGCTGCAAAGACGCAGTTCTCCAAGTTGCTCGCCATGGCCCAGGCCGGCGAGGAAATTGTCATCGCCAAGGGGAGCACGCCCGTGGTGAAGCTGGTCGCCCTCAAGGGTGGGCTGGCGCCGGCGCGGGCGTTCGGCGCCATGAAGGGCAAGGCCGCCGTGACGGCTGCCTTCTTCGAGCCGCTGCCGGCCGACGAACTTGACGGGTGGGAGGGGTGATGCGCGTTCTCCTCGACACGCACGCCCTGCTCTGGTGGCTCGACGGCGACGCGCGGCTCAGCAAGCGGGCGCGCGCCGCCATCGGTGACGAGCGCACCACGTGCCTGGTGAGCGCCGCCTCGGCGTGGGAGATCACCACCAAGGCCCGGCTCGGCAAGCTGCCGGGGGCGCTCGAGGTGGCGGACGACGTGAGCGCCTGCCTGCGCAGCCAGCAGTTCACGCCACTCGACATCACCGTGGACCATGCGCAGCGGGCGGGTTCGCTGCCCGGGGCGCACCGCGATCCGTTCGACCGCATGCTGATCGCGCAGTCGCACGCCGAGAACGTGCCGGTGGTGAGCAACGACGCGGTGTTCGACGCGTTCGGGGTGGTTAGGATCTGGTAGCGGAACATCTGCAGCAGATCGTGAAAGTCGCGACTTCGGCGACGTTCGCACGGTAGACGCCGCGAGCGGAGGGGTGCGCGACGTTTGAGTCGTGCGGAACGCAGCTGGACGCGATATTCGTTCGATGCGTGGACGATGCGACGTCCGGGCTGAGTAGCCGGTCTGAGGGGTAGGTGCGGTGCAAGCCGAGCCGGGTGCGTGCTAACGTGCTGGGGACGTGCAGTCCGACGCGTCCTCTGGCAATAGCAGAGTGTCGATGCGCCCCCCCGCGACGACGTCGGGACTGAGGTGTCGCCCCAACAGTCGTCTCAGTCCTTCCGCGCCTTCGGTGCGAAACAAGTCGCCTACTTCGCCCGCCCGCAGGCCTGTCAAAGATCGGACTGCGCGGCGTTCGGCGCGCACGACTGGATGATCGCCCGAATGGTGCGATGGACAACGACGACTGTCGCTCGCGGCGAGCCGGCCGAGCAGCGCGAATAGTCGGGCGAACGCCACCAGTTGTCGCGGAGTGGCATTGACAGCGTCGCGACATTCGCGACGAAGTGTCCAACGCGACACTCCCCGGCCGATCGCCACTCTTGAAACGCCAAGGTCCTGCTGATCACGCTCGATCAAGCGCGCGACTTCAGTAGCAAGTGATGACCTGAGCACTACAAACGCGAGAGTGACGGCATTCGAGCGTGGATCGCGCGAAATCTCGCGAGCGCTAGTCTCTCGTGAGGGCTCAGCCATGTCTAGTTGTACACAGTCGGCGCCGTGTCCCACTACCTCTCCCATGGAAGAACTGTAGCTACCGGCTGAATACTTCCCACTTCGTACGGTCGAAAATGTCCCAGGTCTGATCCTGGGGGCGCCGCCCGGCGGCGCGACCCTTTTCGGCTCATTCTAGGGCGTCCCTCCTGTGGGAGCCCGCATGTACGGAGTCCGTGAGCGCATGCTGCTGCGCCACCTGGTGGAAGTGGAGGGTCGTTCGCAGAGCGCGGCGGCCCGCGAACTCGGCATCCATCGCAAGACCCTGCAGCGCTGGATCGCAGACGGTCTGCTCGATACCGAGCTGGATGTGATCATGGCCCGCTACGGGCCGCGCCCGCCGGTCCCGACGAAGCTCGATCCCGTGAAGCCCTTGATCGCCGCACGGCTGGCGGAGTATCCGCGGCTCAGCGCCACGCGCCTCCTCGCGGAGTGCCGCGGCGCCGGGTACACCGGCGGCTACACGCTGCTCTGCGATCACGTGCGCACGCTGCGCCCGCCGCCGGTCCCCGCCCCCGTCGTGCGCTTCGAGACGCCCCCCGGTCACCAGGCGCAGGTCGACTTCGCGTACTGCCGATTCCCGTGGGGCATGCGCTACGCGCTGATCGTCGTGCTGGGGTACTCGCGGCTGCTCTGGGTGCGTTTCTATCCGCGCCAGGATCTGCGCACGCTGATCCATGGGCTCGAAGCCTGCTTTGCGTGGTGGGGCGGCGTGCCGCACGAACTGCTCTTCGACCAGATGAAGAGCGTACTGACGCGCGATGACCGACTCACCGGCGGCGGGCTCACACACAATCTTGAATTCCTGCGCTGCATGCGGCACTACGAGATCACGCCCCGCGTCTGTCGTCCGTATCGGGCCCAAACCAAGGGCAAGGTGGAGCGGCCGATCCGCTACCTGCGCGAGAACTTCCTCTACGGGCGCACCTTCCTGAGCGACGCCGATCTCAACGCGCAGGCCGAGCACTGGCTCGCGACCATCGCGAACCCTCGCGTGCATGGGACCACGCAGGAGGTCCCGCTCAACCGCTTCGAGGCGGAGGAGCGTGGGGTGCTGCGGCCCCTGCCGCTGCGCGTGTATCACTCGCCGCTCCTGGCACCGGCCACGCCCGTCCGTGGGGCACGCCTTACCCATCCGACGGTCGACGTGGAGCACCGGAGTCTCAGCGTGTACGCGGCGCTGGCGGGAGGTGAGGGATGAGCCGCGCGGCTGCCACCAGTGCCTCGCTGCGCGACCGGCTGCGGGCGCAGCTCGCCGACCTTACTCAGCAGTCGGTAATATAGGAGACAGATGGAGCGTGAAAGAACGAGCGCACCAAGGACCGGTTGCGTTGCACGTCGCGCAGTTCGGCTGCGATGCGTGCGGGGAGCTTTTCGCC
>Ga0334722_10001281_pt1 | contig 32289 bp, 32 predicted proteins | sample C3_bottom_MG_FD_207210 | JGI IMG/M metagenome (GOLD analysis project Ga0334722, IMG submission 207210) | Sediment microbial communities from Yellowstone Lake, YNP, Wyoming, USA - C3_bottom | ecosystem: Environmental > Aquatic > Freshwater > Lake > Sediment | place: USA: Wyoming | collected... | reverse complement strand
TGCAGTAATTCAACGGTATAATCTGCCATTCCGTCATTTATGTGTCGAGCGGCGGAAAGAAACTTATGTTCAAAATCGTTTTCCTTGCCTTTCTCAATCATGTAGTAGGGATCAACCGGAATGCAATGTCCGCCGACGCCGCAACCAGGCCTGTGAGGCATGAAAGCATACGGCTTTGAGGCTGCTCCCTTGATAACATTAGTTATATCAATCCCGATGCGGGCATATGACATCGCCATTTCATTCACGAAAGCGATATTGATGTCGCGGAACGCATTTTCTAGAATTTTTACCGCCTCCGCCTCCCGAATATTTTCCATCGGTACGATTTCACCGGTGACAATTGTTTTATAGAATTCCACTGATTTTCTCAAACCTTCTTCATCCATTGATCCAACCACGCGGGGAAGATTGGCAACACTCCAGCCCTTGTATTCATCTCCCGGATTGATTCGTTCCGGACAGTGGGAAATAAAAACATCCTTTCCGATAACATATCCGGCTTTTTCAAAAATTGGCGCCACCACTTCTTCGCTCACGCCCGGATTAACAGTTGATTCCAAAACAACCAAGGCACCTTTTTTGAAATTATCCGCCACGGTTTGCGAAGCATCAATGACAAATTTCAAATCAGGATTATGTTTGCCGTCAACCGGCGTCGGAACACAGATCATGTAAATATCATGATCTTTGATGTCAGCCGGGTTTGTTGTCACATTAATTTTCACCTGTGGGAGAAGATCTTCAATAAATTTTTCATGAAACGGACTTTTGCCGCTGGCGATTATTTTTATTTTTTCCGCATCATTATCAAGGCCGGTTACAAAATATCCATTCTTGGCGCAAACGGCAGCCAAAGGCAGTCCGACATAACCCAAACCAATGATGCAAACTTTCTCATTTCTTTGTTCTGACATAGTTTTCTTTAAAAAATTATTTTTTGTTATTCGGTCGCCCGGACAACTAGGTTATATTATAAAACAATGGACGGGGGAGTCAACTAGCAAGATATTGACATTTTAGCAAAAATAGATTAATATGGTGCATTACAAGTTTAGGATGGATTTTTAACAAATAATCGCTGTAAAAGCGGTTTAAACCAAAAGGAGGTCGCAGCATGTTAAGCTTATTTTACGAAATAACGCCTAGCATCAGTAATCTCGGTTGGCTTTGCGCAGTAGTTTTATGTGTTTATCCCAACTGGAAAATATTGACATGGGCAATGAGCAGGCTTACCCTCAACAGAGCCGTAGCGGCGTTTTTCCTGAGTGGCATAGGATTGATATCTATCGTTCACCTAATCCTAATCGGAAGGCCACTGTGAATTTCACCAGCCCTGGCGGGTTTTATTTAACCGCCGGGCTTTTTTTATTCCTAAAAATAATCTAAACTAAATCCATGTGGATTTTATTATCATCAATCGGCGCGTTGTTCCAGTCTGTGACCGGAGCAATTAACAAACGGAATATTGATGTTTCAAAAAACGCCATCAATATTATTGCGTTCATAAATTATTTTTTTGCCGGATTGCTCTTGGCAGTATTTTTCTATTTGCAAACAGGACAAATTTTTCCGGAAATCAGAAATCATCTAAACTTTTGGTATGGAATGTTGATTGCCGTGCCTTTCAATGTGCTGGGCGCATACTACGGATATAAAGCCTTGCAAGTCGCCGAATATAACTATGTCGCGCCGTGGCTGGCGTTCACTTCGCTTTTTATTGTTGTTCCCGCATTCTTTTTGCTTAAAGAAGTTCCGACTCCACTGAGTTTTATTGGAATTATCATTGTGGTTTCCGGCGCTGTGCTAATTGATTACCGCAAGAAAAGAAAAGACCTTAGTATTGAGGAAGAGGGAATACGCAAAAGACGAAACAAGGCGAAGCTATATATGGTGATTGTCGGAATTTGCTATACGCTGACGCCGGTCGGAATGAAAATGGCGATTTTGGAAAGCTCGGCTATTTTCGTGGCAGTCATCGCTCATCTTTCTATTGCTCTGACTTTTCTTTTGATCATAATTCTGTTTGAACGTAAAAAATTCAAAACAATTATTGCGCATCTAACGCCTAGCGAGAAAAAATTATTTATAATTTTAGCTCTGACGGCTGGAGCAGGATATGCTATTGCCAATGGCAGCATCAATGTTGCGTTGGGACAACAGCAGGCTTCGCTTGTAATGTCAGTCAAAAGAATCGCGCCGATGTTCTCGTTTTTCATCGGATATATTTTCCTGCACGAAATTCGAGATGCCAAAAAGAAACTTTTCGCAACTGCCCTGATGGTTGTGGGAACTATTTTGATTACTATTTTTAAATAAAAAATTTAAAATCCGTATGTTTTTGTTGACAATTTCAAGCAAATATGTATATAATTACAAATTGTAATGAAAAAGGCTCATTACATGCTGAGAGGAGGTTCTTTTAATCACATTTAAGGGAGACAAAGGAGGCATAAGTGAAAGACCAGTTCATTGTAATAATCGAACAGCTGTTGAAGGGCCTGGAGGGCGCCGACAAGAAAAAGGCGGAAAAAACACTTTTGGAGGCTTATGAAGGGTTAACAGCACAATACAGGCCAATCATGGCTGCGATACCCGGCGTGCTGCCGAAAGTAGCCAAAGACATCGTGCCGCTCGTCGTGGCCATAGCAAAGTCACTCACAGCCATAAAAAAAGACACTTTGGTTGTAGCGGCTGTCAAGGAATACCGGGAAGTGGCAGCCAAGGACAGGAGGGCATACATAAAGGTTTACACTGAAGCCGGCTTCTCTCCGGACGAGGCGTTCGCCCTTCTCATGTTGGATAGTGCCAACATGAAGACTGGTTTAGCCAACGTAAAGCTGCCTATAAATAAAAACTAACTTGATCAATGTAGCAAGGAAGGCTCGCAGAAAATCGCGAGCCTTTTTATTTTTCCGAAATTTAAGGTAAAATAAAGTTACTATGAAAATCGGAATCAACGCTTCATTTTCACGAAAAGCTTCGACCGGCATCGGACAGGTGACGGTTAATTTTCTCAAAAAACTTTCTCAACAAAAAACTGACGATCAGTTTGTTTTGTATCTGGAAGAAGATCTGCCGAAAGATATAAAACTGCCGAAGAATTTTGAGAAAAGGATTTTTCTGCCGTTCTGGAAAAGGGATGATTTGGTCAGGAAGATTTTGTGGGAAAAATATTCTTTGCCAAAAAAGGTCAAGAAAGATGGCTGCAATGTTTTTCTGTCGCTCTATCAGTGTCCGACCATAACTACGATTGATGTGGAACACATCATGGTCGTGCATGATATTGTGCCGAAACTTTTTCCGGAATACTTGAATAACTATCGAAAACGAAAATATTGGGAACTAACCGAAAAGGCTATTCGAAGAGCAGACAAAATTCTGGCCGTATCCTCAAGGACTGAAAAGGATCTGATTCAATATCTAAATATTTCGCCGGATAAGATCAGCGTAAATTATATTGATTGCGATGAAATTTATAAAAAGGATGTCCCTCAGACGCATTGCAATGCGTCTCTACAAAAATATAAATTAAAACCCGGTTACATATATACTGGCGGGGGATTGGAGGTCCGAAAAAATGCCGAGGGCGTGATTCGGGCGTATAAACACCTTCTAGAATCTAACAAGACCTTGCATTTCACAAAAGAATTGCCAAAGTTAGTAATTTCCGGAAAATTGCTGCCGCAATTAGCACCGCTTGTCACGGATGTTGAAAGATTAGTCAGAGAATTGAATTTATCAGAACACGTTCAGATTTTAGATTTCGTTCCGCAAGAAGATTTGCCTGCCCTATATAAAAACGCAATAATGTTTGTGTACCCGTCGCATTACGAAGGTTTTGGCATTCCGGTTTTGGAAGCTATGAGTGTGGGCACGGCGGTCGTGACCTCGAAAAAATCATCTTTGCCGGAGGTGGGAATAGACAGCGTTCTTTATTGCATTCCGGATAATGTTGAGGATATAGCCATGGTAATGAAAAACATCCTAAAAAGTTCAGAATTGCGGGCGACGCTGTCACGGCGAGGCAAAGAGCGGGCGCAAAACTTCTCATGGGACAAATTTAGCGCGAAGATATTCAATATAATTAAAAGTTTGTAATAACCTGTCATTCCGGCCTTGAGCCGGAATCTAGTTACGAAGCCTAGATACTAGATTCCCGTTTTCACGGGAATGACAATGTGAAGCAGATGTTTATAAAAAATAAAAATCAATCAATCTTATTAGCGACAAATATTCTGCTGGTTTTCTTTTTGATTTTGCTTTCCAATCTGCATGTTTTGCCGTTGCATTTCGGTGACTTTGCATTCTTTGCAATTTTGACGCTGGCACTGGCGTTATACCGTCCGGGCTGGAGTTTCTTGTTTTTTGTCGGCACGATAATGCTGGAGCAGGTCAATCTGGCGCCGCTGGAATTGGGGATTGCCATCCGGCCGTATCAATTTTTTGGCGGCCTGACGATTTTGGCAATTATTATTCGCGCGCTGACTAATCGATTAAATTTCAAATTAGCGAAAGTTGCTTGGTATGATTTTTTAATTATTTTGATCGGTGTTTCGAGTTTTGTGAGCATTGCGAATTCACAGATCAAAGATGTCAGTCTTAAACAATCAGTGATATTGGCCTCATTTATATTTTTATATTTTTTAGTTCGAAATTTTTTGCAGACAGCTGAAGACATCAAAAAAGTCATTCCATTTTTTCTCAGCTCTTCGGTGATCGTCATGTTATATGGCATTTGGCAGAATGTCAGATTTTTGCACAATCTTTCCAATTTTGAAGTGATGCCTGGCCGGCCAAATGCAACTTTCACGGAAGCGGATTGGCTAGGTATATTCTTGGTACTTTTGTTAGCCGTCACATACTCATTGATTTATTTTTTTCACAATAATGATGATGAAACAATTTCAAATTTCAAATCAAAAATTTCAAATCAAATCCAAATTACCAAAAATCAAATTTTAAAAACATTTTTGTATATAGTTTTAATATTAGATTTTATTTCATTGATTTTGACAGTTTCAAGAAGCGCTTGGCTAGGCGCGCTTGCAGTAACTTTTATATTTTTATTCACCATTTTTACCAATCTAAAATTAAACTTCAAGGAATGGCAATGGAGAAAAACAATTGCCATTAAAATTCCAATAGTAATTGCGATTATTCTAAGTATTGCAATAGTGTATATTTTTCATTTGACTAATTTTCAGTTATTCAATCGCGCGCAAAGCACGGGTTCCGGATTGCAAAAAATAACCATTAGCTGTCAGGATGACCAGCAATTGCCTGATGCAATAAATGATACTAGTGAATTGGAAAAATTCGGATGTAGACACATTAATCTGGAAGAAATTGAGGGCGAACAATTGTCCGGCAATATCGGGAAGGAAATTTATCGCAAAGATCCCAATATCGGCGTGCGAAGCGAGATATATAGGAAATCTTGGGAACTGATCAAAGCGCATCCGATCTTGGGAATCGGATGGGGAAGCATCAGCACATACCTTGGAACTGACGAGCGCGGCGCTGGGCTCAATGCCAGCAATCTGTTTTTGGAAGTTTGGCTGGCTACAGGAATATTGGGATTACTCGCATTGCTTGTTGTTTGGGTGTTAATTTTATTAAAAGCAGTTCAGGATTTTATCTTTGCTAAGGATGCCGTAAAAATACTGCCATTATTCATAATTTTAGGTTGGTTTGCGCTGACAGTTCCAAACTTATTTAATTCCGGAATCTTACTGGGATTTATATGGTTATTTTTAGCAGTAGCAGCCATTAATAATAAAAAATAATGAAAATTGCGATCGACATCAGAAATATTGGCAAGAAAAGAACTGGCGATGAAGTGGTGTTTTTTAATTTGGTAAAACAGTTTTCCATTCTCGATAAAGAAAATCAGTATGTTTTGCTGACCGACCGAAATCCGGAGAAAGATGTTGATTTGGCTCAAGAAATAAATAAATTAAATTTATCTTCAAATTTCAAAGTAATTAATTTATGTGAAAGCGGAACAAATAAATTTTTATGGAATGCGTGGATTTTGCCGAAATATCTGCGCCATAATCCTGTAGATATTTTGCAGGTGCAATATATTACGCCTTTTTTCGTGCCAAATAAAATAAAAATAGTCACAATTGTGCACGACGTTTCATTCAAAGCCTTTCCGCGATTGGTCAGTAAGCTGGATTTATTTTTTCTGAACACTTTGATTCCAATGAGTTTGAAGCGGGCCGATAAAATAATCGGCGTTTCGAAGTTCACCGCGGATGAAATCCTAAAATATTATAAAATTAATGAAAAAAAAGTTGATTGGATTCACAACGCGGTAGCTGATAATTTTTTTCAGGAATATTCACCGGAACAATTGGAAGCAGTGCGAAAAAAATATAATTTGCCGCAAAAATTTATTTTGTATATCGGCACGTTGCAACCCAGAAAAAATCTGCCGGCTTTGATCGAGGCTTACATAAAAATCCCGACTGAAAAAAGAAATGGCATTGATTTGGTTTTGGCTGGCGGAAAAGGACATAATTTTGATGCTCAGATCGAAGAGTTTATTAAAAGTTATTCGCTTAGCAATCATGTTTTTTTGCCGGGCTTTATAGATGAAGCTGATAAGCCGCTAATCTTTAAATTAGCGCAGGTATTTTGTTTTCCTTCGTTATATGAGGGGTTTGGGATCCCAGTTCTTGAGGCGATGACGCTAGGCATTCCGGTCTTGGTTTCAAATATTCCACCGCATATCGAAATAACCAATGGATCTGCATTGTTGTTTGATATAAATAACGCAACGGATTTTGCGGAAAAACTTGCGCAAATCGTCTCAAATGAAACAATGCAATTTGATTTAACTAAAAAAGAAATGGCGCAGTCTGAAAACTTTTCTTGGCCTAAAACAACCGAAAAGATGCTAGAAATCTATCGAATACTGTCTAACGAATAAACCCGATTGACAATGTTTGAAATAAAAGTAAAATATATAGTAAAGCCTATCCTGTATAGGGTCGGGCAATTTATTTATTAATTAAAAAATATAATGACTTATCTCGAAAAAAATGGCACGCAACGAAGTGCTTCGCACTCCGGATTATTAAAAAGAAAATGGTTTAAAGTTCTGGCTATTATTTTGGCATTGTTAATTATCGGCGGAGGAATTTTTGCCTGGAAGACCGATAATGTATTAAAAAAGATATCTAAGGGCGGGCTTCTAGATAGTTTGTCACATTCGATTCCTGGTATCAATAACCAAGTCAAGGGAGAAGCAGACGGACGAATCAATATTTTACTTCTGGGAATGCGTGGAGCAAATATGCCCGGTGGGGGAAATTTGGCAGATTCCATAATGGTGGCTAGCATCGAACCCAAAGAAAATAAAGTGGCCATGATTTCTATCCCGCGAGATCTGTATGTGACTGTCCCTGGCACGAGCGACAAGCAAAAAATCAATGCCGTGCATGCCTATGGAGAACAAAAAGGCGAGGGACAGGGCATGGAAGATATGAAAACGATCGTTTCAGAAGTGACTGGTCTCCCAATTCACTATGCAATCAGGACTGATTTTGCCGGATTCAAGCAAATGATTGATGCGGTTGGCGGCGTTGAGATTACGTTGAGCCAGCCATTTGATGAATCAGCCCAATTTAACGAACCTCATGTTTGCGATTCCTTTTTTACTGTGCCAACTGGAAAATCTGACACAAAAACAAAGAAATATTTTAGCGCAGAAACACAGACCTATAAAACCAGAATTACCGCAAGCTATCCGTTATGCACGGCTCCGGCAAACACGCTTGAATGCGGCGGAGAGTTTAAATTGCCAGCCGGGAAGCAGACTCTTACTGGAGAACAGGCGTTGTGCTTATCGCGCTCACGCGATTTGACCAGTGATTTTGAAAGAGCCAAGAGACAGCAAGTAATCATCCAGTCTGTGAAGGACAAGGTTTTGAGCGCCGGAACGCTTATGAATTTCGATAAAATGAATGGCATTCTGAACAGTCTTGGCAATAATGTGAAAACCGACATGCAGGCATGGGAGATGAAGCGACTGTTTGATATTTATATTGGAATGAAAAATCCGCAATCATACCAGCGAGTTCTGGAAAATTCGGAGGAAGGCATGCTGTATAATCCGCCGGAAAATGGAGCCGGATATATATTGCTTCCAATCGGGGACAACTACAATAAGATACATGATATGGCCCAAAATATCTTCACTATATCGCCGCAAACTGACATTAAGCCTAAGATATAAATTCTAAAAAATGGAGCTTTCCATAATAGTTACCAGCTATAAGAACCCCGAACTTCTTAAGGTTTGTATTGACTCGATCAAAAAAAATATTGAAATTCGAGAATTTGAAATTATTGTCGCGGATAGCGCAACGGAAGAGAAGACCGAATTGATGATGAATGATGAATATCCCGATGTTAAGTTTGTTCCATTTAAAAAGAATGTCGGCTTCCAGCATTTAGTAAAAGGCGCTTATGAAATAAGTGCGGGGAAATACATTTTGATCCTAAATGGCGATATAATTGTAAAAAAAAGAGCCATTGAAAAACTTATTGAGTTTTTGAAAAATGATTCTCGGGTTGGAATCGTAGGCCCGCAACTTCTTAATTTTAACGAAACATTACAATACTCCTGCTGCAGATTTTATTCGCTTCAGACGATAGTCTATAGGCGGACTTTCTTGGGTAAATTCAAGTTTGCAAAACGGCATTTGGATAAATTTCTGATGAAAGATTTTGATCATCAAAGCACGCAAGAAGTAGATTGGCTGATGGGCTCATCACTAATGGCATCGCGGGAGTCAATAGATAAAGTCGGCCTGATGGACCCGCAATTTCGCATGTATATGGAAGACGTTGACTGGTGCAGGCGTTTTTGGGAAGCAGGGTATAGCGTTGTATATTTTCCGGCGGCTCAAATGTATCACTATCATGGACGCGGATCGGCCAGCAAAGGAGTCATAAGATCCTTGCTTTCAAACAAGTTGACATGGACACATATCTTAAGCGCCATAAAATATTTCATAAAATATGCCGGCAAGCCATTGCCAAAACATAATTAAAATACTTATGCCGGAGGAACAAATAAATTCTGAGGAAAAAAATCATAAACTATTCAAGAGATATTTCTCTTTTTTTCTGGTCGTTTTTCTTTTGCTTGGCAGTTTTTGGATTGGTTACATCAGCGGTGTAAAATCCCAGAGCTCAGAAAATCAAGTCCATCCGATAAGTTCGGCTGTGATTGATAACAAGCTGCCGGCAGATAAAAACGAAGTTGATTTTTCACTTTTTTGGAAGGTTTGGGATTTGCTTAAGCAGAAATATGTCGATCAGAGTTCTCTGGATGCGCAGAATTTAGTTTATGGAGCTATCAAGGGAATGCTAAAAGCTACGGGCGATCCATACACCACTTTTTTTGATCCAAAGGAGACCAAAGCTTTTTCTCAGGATATTGGAGGAAGTTTTGAAGGCATTGGCGCTGAGCTTGGCATAAAGGATGATATTTTGACCGTCATTGCGCCTCTGGATGGCTCACCGGCACAGAAGGCCGGATTGTTAGCTGGTGACAAAGTTTTAAAGATTGATGATAAATCAACGGCGGATGTCACGATCGATCAGGCGGTAGATTTGATTCGCGGCAAGAAGGGAACAACTGTGAAACTGACGGTTTTGCACAAAGGTGATCAGGAGACAAAAGATATCGCAATAACGCGAGATGTGATTCAAGTAAAAACGGTCACAGTGGATTTTAAGGATTCAAACATTGCCTACCTGAAAATAAATCAATTTGGAGAAAAGACATCTGCGGAGTTCGATCTGGCAATGAATCAGATAATTGCGCATAATTCAAGGGGTATTGTTTTGGATTTGCGCAATAATCCTGGCGGGTTTTTGGATAAATCTGTGGATGTGGCCAGTCGACTTATTCCAAAAGGTAAAATCGTAGTGACCGAAGAGGATGGCACGGGGAAAAAAGATAATCTCTATACTGCTGGCGGAGACAAGCTCAGCCAGATTTCGATGGTAGTTTTGATCAATGAGGGCAGCGCGAGCGCTTCTGAAATTCTTGCCGGCGCATTGCGTGATGACAGGAGTATCCAACTGATTGGAAAAAAATCGTTTGGTAAGGGTTCGGTGCAAGAGCTCATGAGTTTGCCGGGAAATTCAAGCGTAAAAATAACCGTGGCCAAATGGCTGACTCCAAATGGCGATTATATCATGGAAAAAGGCATAAATCCTGACATTGATGTTGATTTGACTTTAGATGACATCAATAACAATCGCGACCCTCAGCTAGACAAGGCAATTGAGATTATGAGCGGGCTGATCAAATAAGCTGAGGTTTGCCACTCTCTCGATCTTTGCTATAATGTCTATATATGAAAGTTATTCTACTTCAAGATATAAAAGGCCTTGGCAAGGCCGGCGATGTGAAAGAGGTTGCAGAAGGTTATGCGAGGAATTTTTTATTTGGAAAAAAATTAGCTGAGATTGCAACTAATTCCGGAATGAAAAAAGTCGAAGTTATAAAAAAGAAACAGGCGGAAAAAGATCAGATGGATTTGGAAAAAACTCAGGAGCTTGCTTCGCAACTGGAAGGAAAAGCAATTACGATAAACGCAAAAGAAAAAGACGGAAAACTTTTTGGTTCAGTGCAAATTAAGGATCTGATCAAGGAGTTGAAGAAAGAAAATATTATCATTCCAGAATCAGCGGTTATATTGGACTGCCCCATAAAAGAAGTGGGGGAATATGAGGTGAAAATTGAACTGGATCATGGAATTGAAACATCAGTCATGGTTTTAGTGGAAAGCGCAGACTAAGTTTGCTTTTGCACGAAATACGAATCCATTTTGAAAACTATATAAAGTCGCGGGGGAAGCGACTTTTTCGTTTGTAAAAATTAATTTATTTATTTTTTAATAATTCTATGAAAAACCGAAAGTACATTTTCGTGGTGGGGGGTGTAATGAGCGGAGTGGGTAAAGGAATCACAACTTCATCCATCGGAGCAATCCTGAAAGCCAGGGGGTTTAATGTTACCGCATTAAAAATAGATCCATACATCAATGTTGATGCAGGAACAATGAATCCTACTGAACATGGAGAAGTTTTTGTTCTCAATGACGGAGATGAAACCGATCAGGATATGGGAAATTATGAAAGATTTATGGGTATTACTTTGCCACGCGACAACTATATGACTACGGGCCGCGTATACGAAACCGTGATCCATAAAGAAAGAAATTTGGAATATAACGGCAAATGCGTGGAGGTTGTTCCGCACATTCCATTGGAAGTCATTGAAAGGATTGAAAAGGCTTCTCACAAAGCCAAGTCGGACATTACGATTATTGAAATCGGCGGAACGATCGGAGAATATCAAAATATTCTATTTCTGGAAGCAGCCCGCATGATGAAAATAAAACATCCGGATAATGTGATTTTCGTGATGGTGAGTTATTTGCCGATTCCGTCCAAAGTTGGAGAAATGAAAACAAAACCGACTCAATATGCCGTGCGAACCTTGAACGGCGCCGGAATCCAGCCAGACTTCATTATTGCCCGAAGCGAAACTTTCCTTGATGCAAAAAGAAAAGAGAAGCTGGGAATGTTTTGCAATATTCCGGAAAGATATGTCATATCCGCGCCGGATATCGATAGCATCTATGAAGTGCCGATTAATTTTGAGCGCGATGATCTGAGCCGCCTGATTTTGAAAAAACTCGGGCTGAAATACAAGAAAACGGATCTTAAGCAATGGTACGATTTAGTGGAGAAAATAAAGCATCCAAAAGGCAAAGTCAGGATCGGCATTGTCGGAAAATATTTCGGAACCGGAGATTTTGTCTTGTCTGACGCGTATATAAGCGTGATTGAAGCGGTGAAACACGCAGCTTACTATAATCATGTGAAACCCGAGATTGACTGGATCAATAGTGAACAATTCGAAAAGGAACCAGAGAGATTGGAAGATCTGAAAAAATATGACGGCGTTGTTATTCCGGGCGGATTTGGTTCGCGCGGCATCGAAGGAAAAATTTTAGCCATTAAATTTTTACGAGAAAACAAAATTCCTTTTCTTGGATTATGCTATGGCATGCAATTGGCAGTGATTGAATATGCGCGAAATGTTTTGGGGCTCAAAGATGCTCACACGACTGAGATTGATCGTAAGACAAAAAATCCGGTAATTGACATAATGCCGGAACAGAAGAAAAATCTGGAAGACCATAATTACGGAGCCACAATGAGGCTTGGCGCATATCCAGCCAATCTGAAAAAGGGAAGTATTGCAAACAAAGCGTACAAAACAATCAAGATTTCTGAAAGGCATAGGCACAGATGGGAAGTTAATCCCGAATACATTAAGAGATTGGAAAAAGCGGGAATTGTTTTTTCCGGAAAATCTCCTGATGGAAAACTTATGGAAATTACCGAGCTTCCGGTTTCAGTCCATCCCTTCTTCTTGGCGACACAATTTCATCCGGAATTAAAAACCAATCCGCTGGAAGGCCATCCGCTTTTCAATGAATTTATTAAAGCTGGAATAAAGTTAAAAAAATGATCTGCCGGCTGGTGAAAATAAAAAATCCTCCCGATTAAGGAGGATTTTTTATTACAAGATAATTTATTTCTTCGTTTTTACCTTTGCAGATTTTGCTTTTACAGTTTCAGCAACTGAAGCAATCACCGAAACAAATCTTTTGCTTTCCAGTTTACCGGTAAAGGTGCGCACTTTTTTCTTCGCGAATTTCACCAGTCCGTCAATCATCGCATAGAGAGTATCATCCTCGCCTTTCTTCACATTTTTTCCAGGCCTCCATTTTGTGCCGCGCTGCCTGATTATAATCTGGCCAGCTTCAACTTTTTGATTACCAAAAATTTTTACACCCAGTCTTTTTGAGACGGAGTCCCGTCCCAGTTGGGTGGATCCGCCAGCTTTACGATGTGCCATAAATTTATATAAATTCTTAAATAATTCTCATTAAGTAACGCGCTTGTCCATCACCACAGCAACATTAGCATAACGAGTTTTATTATAGCAGAATATGTTATAATGTCAATTATGAATCAGAAAATAAAAGATTTTTGGAAAAAATACGAATACCGGATTATTTTAGGCCTGGGCTTGGTGCTGATTGCCGTGATTTCTTTCGAATTTGGTTATATTCAGGGTAAAGCTATAAAAGGTAGCCCTATAGTGATAGAAAATCCCTCTGAAAGCCCTAAAATTGGCTCAGAAGGGCAGGTTGATGCTACAATAGGATCAAATAGCACTGCCGCTCAAAAAGCGCCTATTGGCGTCATTTCACAATTGCCGAAAGACTGCGCATTTGTGGGTAGCAAGAACTCAAATAAATATCACATTCCGACCTGCCATTTTGCCAAACTCATCAAACCCGAAAATCTCGTCTGCTTCAAATCCGCTGAAGACGCGATTGCCCAAGGCAGGGTGGGAGATAAGGGATGTATAAAATAATTCTTTAATTTCCAAAATTATTATGAACAAAAAAACTGTAATCATATCTCTTGGCGGATCGTTAATTGTGCCGGAAGAAATTGATTGGAAATTTGTGAAGAAATTTAAAGCCTTGATTGAAGAGGAAATTAAAAAAGGCTATAAATTTATTTTGATCACCGGCGGAGGAAGAACTGCGCGAAAATATATCGATGCGGCGGCCAAAGTGGATGACATCAAAGACGAAGATAAGGATTGGATCGGCATCCATGCCACCAGAATGAACGCGCATTTCATCCGAACAATTTTTCGCGGCCATGCGCATCCGAGAATCAATAAAAATCCGCATGATCTGGAAGATTTCTATAACTTCAAAGAAAACATTTTGGTGGCAGCCGGCTGGCGCCCCGGATTTTCAACTGATTTTGACGCGGTGCTTTTAGCTAAATATTTAAACATAAAAACTCTGATCAATCTTTCCAATATCGATTACGTTTGCGACAAAGATCCGCGAAAATTTCCAGATTGCAAAAAGATTAAAAATATTTCTTGGAAAGAATTCAGAAAAATGGTGGGGGACAAATGGGATCCGGGTATGAATGCGCCCTTTGATCCGATTGCTTCAAGGGAAGCTCAGGAAATCGGCCTAGAAGTGGTTATAATGAATGGGCATGCCCTAAAAAATCTTAAAAATTATTTAGAGGGTAAAAAATTCAACGGAACTATTATAAAAAATAAGTGAAATATCCTAAAACAACTGTTGTAGTATCGGGTACAAATGGATCGGGTAAGCATAGGCGGGAAATTTTTTAGTCACAGGGTGGATATTAAAAAACTTTCAGACTGTTTCATTATCCGATCTGCCAAACAACTACAATTTTAAATAAAAAAACCGGAGATACAAAAAGCTCCGGTTTTTGCTTGACAAGAAAATTGGAAAATGGTATTGTCGAGCCATGAATTGAGCAGGCTGAAATTTTAATATTTTCTTAATGTATTACTTACTATGCTGAAATTATGCTGTGTTAGCACGCTGTAATAATTGAAAGTTTTATTTATCGATGTGGCCGAGGCAGTTCTTTAAACAATTTAGATGAAGGGGATGGGCTATGCTGATAATGCCTGAAGTAAAGACATTCATCAGTTCTACGCAAGCCGAGAAATTTCCAGCCGAAGAAGTTGAGTCGGAACACAGTTATTGGATTTCCGAACGATCTCTCGCTGCGCAAGTTAAAAAGCTTGGCGAAATATTTGGAAGAGACTTTTTTCTTCCGGATGAAGCAAGAAGCTATGTCTATGAGGTTCCAAAAAATGCGGATGGCATGTTCGCGATTCCGCGATGGGAATCGATCGCGAGTACCTATGGAGACGCAGTTGAGATGCTGATTGCCATCTTGGAGAAACAGCTTTTTGGCGGTAAGTTCCTCATTACCCGAGAACCGCATATGCTTCAGGAGTCAGAAAGAACGCGCAGGGCTCTGGAAGCGATTAGCTCGGAACAGAAAGATTTCCAGATCCTTTTTGTTCCGGCCCAGTTAGGAGTTCTGCATCGGGGTCGTTCAGTCCGCCGGGTTCGGGAACTGCTTGGGCCTGACGAGTTTGGTTTGGGAGTTTTCCAGGCCGGCTGCATCCTGCTTACGCATCCGGAGCGGTTCAATGAATACAAGAATTTGTTCCTGGATTGCGCGGGAGACGAATGCCTTCCGGACGAGGGCGAAAACGGTTTCGCCAGTTCGCCGGTATTCGACCTCGATAAGCAAGGAAGAATGGTCAGCCTGTACGGTATCCGTAATAGTCAGTATCATCGGCATTGCGGATCCGCAACTGGTTTCATTTCAAGGCCCATAAGAAATTTCGGGGTTATCCATCAAACGGATAACCCCAATTTATTTCAAAAAATATTGTAATATTTTAATATTGACATAAGACAAATAAGATGGTATAGTCAAGCGTAAATAATTTTTTAATAATTCGTTAATGCCTTAAAGGTTATACTCGTAAAGTAAGTATAATTTTAAATTAACCGCTCGCAAGCGGATAAGCAAAAATATGAGAATCTTAGTCGTCGAAGATGAGCCGGCTATCGCCAGAATAATCAAAAGCGGATTGCAAAGATCCGGACACATTGTTGATGTGGTTGAGGATGGCATTGAAGCCAAGAATCGGCTAGAGGTTTATGATTACGAAATTATTATTCTTGATATCATGCTGCCCGGAGCAGATGGATATGAAATATGCCATTACGCCAGAAATTTGGGCTTGGATTCAAAAATTATCATGCTGACGGCTCGTGATGATATCGACAGTAAGGTATCGGCATTAAATCTCGGAGCGGACGATTATATGACCAAGCCTTTTTCAATTGACGAGTTAGATGCGAGAATACGCGCGCTGTCGCGAAGGGAAAGAATTGTTTGCGGAACAAAATTAAAAGTGAATAATCTGGTAATCGATTTGTCGGCCAAAAGCATTTCAATCAAAAATAAACCGCTTAAAACAAGCTTGACTGAATATAGATTGATTGAATATCTGATCCGCAATCGGAATAATGTCTGTACGCGAACAATGCTCAAGGAGCATGTTTGGGGAGACAAAGAACATATCTCAAATGTTATTGATGCTACCATGAGCAAATTGAGGGTCAAGATGCGTAAACTCAATAACGGCACTGACTTGATTCATACAATACCAAAATCTGGTTATAGAATTTTTTAAGCATTATTTTCATGAAAGAAACGGCATTGCTGTATAAACATAAGATGCTGAGGAATGTTATTAATGATATTCATGTCAGCATAAATATTTTCGATAAAAATGGCGAGAGAATATTTGCTAATCCTCACTATTATTTTATCACCGGGAAAAAACCAGGCTCAAAGATCGGGAAAAAATGCAATCCTGAAGGCGAAGGACTTAGGAAAGATCATATTATTGATCAGAAAGTAAAAGAGGCTTTGGAAACCGGAAAGGTCTCAGAGATAAGAAATTATTTGTATCAGTCACGCCTAAAAAAGACGAGGAATTATTTAGATTTTCTTATCGGGCCACTTAAAGACGAAAAAGATACAATCATAGGCGCATACACAATGGGAAGGGATGAAACATCCCGGTTTTTAGCGAGAAGAAAACTCGAGACTCTGAATAAAAATTTGGAAAATATCGTCAATGAAAGAACTGATAAATTAAAGAAGGCAAATATTAAGCTGAAAAAAATGGCAGATAGCAAAAACATGCTTGTTTCTGATGTAGCCCATGAGATTAAAACCATACTTACAATTATCAAGGGCAATGTTGATATGATCAATGCACAAATTAAATCCAACGATCCGTTAATAAACGAATGCAATAAGGAAATTGGCAATGAAATATTTAAAATGAGCAATATAATTTCCGACCTAGTTTTTATCACCAAGTCGGAATTATACGCTAATTTATTCAATATTGAGAAGTTCGATTTAGTGAAAATTACCAAAGAGATTATTAAGGGATTTGAGGGTATTGCAAAAAATAAAAAATTTAAAATTTCCACAGCTATTAATAGGCCTGCGATTTATATAATGGCAGATAAGCAAAAAATAACCACATTGATTTCGAATATGATTGAAAATTCCATTAAGTATAGCAAGGAAGATGGCGGAAAACTTAAAGTTATCATAAAAACAACAGGAATCGATATACAACTAATCTTTACGGATAATGGAATAGGGATTGAAAAAGAAAAAATAAATCATATTTTTGACCCATTCTTTCAAGTTAACAAAACAAATCAAAATAAGGCGATTCATCGCGGATTCGGGTTGGGATTAGCAATATGTAAAAAAATTGTATTTGCGCATAAAGGCAAGCTCTCAGTTAATAGTGTAGTAGGAAAAGGCACTGAATTCACAGTTGTTTTTCCAAAAACGTAGCCCGCGTATCTTAAAATAAAAATTAATAAATATTTAACATCAAACTTTGTATTATTAAAAGTACCCTTTGAGAATATCCTTTAGGGGGATATCAGGAGGATTAAGCGGCGGCTCTTTGGAAGACTAACAAAAATCGTTAGCCAATAGCCGAAAAAATCAGCCTCAAAGTGATCGCTTAATCCGATAAAAAATAGCTGACTTTAAATAAACAGAAAAACCTCCATTTGGAGGTTTTTCTGTTTATCCGAGCTTATTTTTTCTTAACTGCCAGACTTTTTGTTTCCTTGTCAACCACTTTGGCTTTTTCAATTTCAGTTTTAGCTTGAAAGGGCAACGCGCTCAAAATATTTCGCAAGGCGATGCCATCAACTTTCAAGACTGACTCCCATTTGTCCAGCGGTTCAAGAATTTCTCTGATTTTCTTTTCATCATATTTATATGTTTTTCGGAGTGAGCGCGCGATTATGCCTTGTTCGCCGAAAACCCGTTCAACTCCCTCCTGGTCCATATATTGTAAAATTATTTCCTGCAATTTCGCCAAGCGATCTTTTGTGATTGAAATGGCTGATTTTAGTTCCACATATTCGCCGATAGCCGAGTTAACATCTTCTGTATCGATTTTTCTAAGTTCTTTAAATTTATGTTTCCACATCGGACAAATATTTTGGTATCCGCACCAATCGCAAAGGGGAGTCACATTTGGCTCAAATTTTCCGGATTCAATCAGCTTTATAGCGTCTAAAAAAAGTTGTTCGCTGACTTTCAGCTGTTCGATTGTCCGGATAGCGGAAAGCTTAACGCCATGCTTGAGATAGTATAAGCTTACTTTTAGCTTATCGATATTATTTATTTCTTTGGGATAGCGCGAGAGAAAAGCTTGCAGATAGACAGATAACTGCAAATCATTATCAACCTTGTCTTGCGACGGCATTTTTTTGGTCGTTTTATAGTCGATGATTTCATAGCCATCTTCAGTCTTGTCGATGCGGTCAATGATTCCCGAAATTATGTGTTTCTGATCACTTTCACCAATTTCGATTTGAAAACGGGATTCAAGATCGACAATATTGAAATTAGCCGGATTGTTTTTTTGATAATAATCCTGAATAATTTTGATGCCTTGAGAGAATGCGGCACGCTCTTCATCGGCGCTGTCAAAAACTGCGGGATTCCAGGAATTGGAAAAATGCTCCATAGCTTGATCCAGATTGGGCGACAGGATGCCTGGCGTGTGTATGAATTTCATTGTTTCATGCACAGTCGAACCAAAAACCGCCTCCTTGGATTTAGGAGTTTTAATTTTATCGATAATCTGAAATTTATATTTTAGCGAGCAGTTTTGATAAGTATCAAACGCCGAATACGAGATACGCATATGTTTCCTTAATTGTAGTTTAAAGCGATTTTATGGTCAAACGCGCCGCATATGACAAAATTTTCATCTTATATTATAATCGGAAGGTGTTAAAAAATACAAATAAATGTTTAAAGATGTAAAAAATCCGCAACTTGACGAAATTTTTACTTTTGCGGTTTCGGTCATAGTCACGGTATTTTTAGTTGTAATTATTGCTGTTTCTTACGAAATAACAAGGATTTTATAAGAACTTGACTTGTTTCGAGTTTTTTTGTAATATGATAGTATACTAAATTAGTAGGATATTAGAATGAGGTTTTCCACAAAAGCTGAATATGGGCTAAAGGCAATGGTTAATCTGGCCAGAAATGAAGGCAAAACCAAAGCTATTAAAGTTATTGCCAAAGAAGAATCAATTTCAATAAAATATTTGGAAAGACTTTTAAATATTTTACGCAAGGAAAAATTGGTCGAAAGTTTCAAGGGGACCAATGGCGGGTATGCTCTTAAAAAAACGTCAGAGAAAATCAGTGTGGCAGATATTGTAATCGCCCTCGAAGGGCCAATCGCGCCAATGAAATGCGTGGGAAAAATATGTAAAATGGGAAATTTATGCTCATCAAAAATTGTTTGGGAAGTCCTCGGAACACAGATTGAAAAAACTTTACGCGATATCAAATTAAGCAGTCTTATTTAAAAATATTATGCAAAAACAACAAAAAATATATTTAGATTATGCGGCCACAACCCCAGTAAGCCGGGAAGTGCTCAGTGAAATGTTGCCATATTTTTCGGAAAAATTTGGCAACGCAATGTCCATCCATTCTTTTGGGCAAGAGGCGCTTCAGGCAATAGATGATGCCAGAAATAAAGTCGCAGGATTTTTTGGCGCTGCGCAATCCGAAATAATTTTTACAAGTGGCGCCACCGAGTCGAACAATCTGGCGGTGAAGGGCGTTTTAAAATCATATTTAAATTCAAGACATGCGCGAAAACCGCATATAATTACGTCTGCTTTTGAACATCATTGTGTTTTAGATTCCTGCAGGGCCGTAGAAAAGGAAGGTTTGGCAGAAGTAACTTATGTGCGTCCAGGAAAAGACGGATTGATAAAGGTTAGCGACGTTATGCGGGAAATAAAGCCCAATACGATTTTAATCTCCATAATGTACGTAAATAACGAAATTGGGACCGTGCAGTCGATTGAAAAGATCGGAAAAATCGTAAAGAAAATAAACGCGCAGAAAAATTCAACCGATTTTAAGATCATATTCCATACCGACGCCACACAAGCAATAAATTATTTTGATTGCAATGTTGATAAGTTAGGAGTAGATCTGCTTTCAATGTCAGCGCATAAAATTTACGGACCGAAAGGCTGCGGCATTCTGTACATACGAAAGGGAACCGCTATAAGAAAAATTCAGGATGGCGGCGATCAGGAATATAAAATGCGCGCCGGAACGCACAATATTCCAAACATAGTCGGGCTCGGGAAGGCCATTGAATTGGTGCAAAAAAACAAAAAAAATGATTCCAAAAAAATTCAGGCGCTTCGCGATTATTTAATTGAGAAAGTCTTGAGGGAAATACCAAACGCAATCTTAAACGGATCAAAAATTAAACGTTCCCCAAATAATGTTAATTTCACCTTCAAAGATGTGGAAGGGGAAGGGCTATTGCTTTCTTTGGATATGGAGGGTATCGCGTGTTCGACCGGTTCGGCTTGTTCCTCGGGCGCGCTTTCGCCCTCGCACGTTCTTTTATCAATTGGCTTGAAGCCAGAGCAAGCTCATGGGTCACTTAGGATGACACTTGGCAAATACACGACAAAAAAAGAGGTGGACATTGCGGTTAAAAAATTAAAGGCAGTTGTCGAAAGATTGCGAAAAATTTCAGGCTCGGTTTTGAAAGAATACTATTCGAAGAAATGATTCGCCACAGCGAATCATCCTGAGCTTGGCGAGGGATCTAATCCAATATTATAATCATATGCAATATTCAAAAAAAGTTTTAGAACACTTTACTAGGCCCCACAATCAGGGGACGATAAAAAATCCATCGGGAGTCGGCATGGTCGGCAATCCGGTTTGTGGGGACTTAATGAAGATTTATATCAAAGTGAAAAAGGACAAGAAAAAGGGCGAGGTAATTCAAGATATCAAATTTGAGACATTAGGCTGTGCTTCAGCAATCGCAACATCTTCAATGATTACAGATCTAGCCAAAGGGCAGACAATTGCAGCCGCGATGAAGATTACGCGAAACGATGTAGCGGATGCGCTTGAGGGTTTGCCGCCGATCAAAATGCATTGTTCAAATCTGGCAGACGAAGCGCTGCATGAAGCAATTAAGGATTATCAAAAAAAATTAAAATTCTAGCATATGGCTTATCGAATTACGCCAAACTTAATATTTCCAATCGGAAATTTCAAAAACATTTCATCTGGGTTTGGAGAAATGAATGTTTATGATCGGAAATTATGGGGCAAGCATCTGGGTGTGGACATTTCAGCCAAAGGCGATACTAAAGTTTTTTCCGCTGGGAGAGGCATTGTGGTATATTCAAAATTGCATCCCGGAGAATTTTCAGAAGATGGAAAAATAATTATCAAAAGAAATTGGGGCGGAATAGTAATTATTGCTCACAAGGATCCAAAAGCAAAAAAAGTTTTTTATTCATTGTATGGACATCTTGGCAAGCGCTTTGTTAAAAGAGGCGATGCGATTGAGATGGGCAGCCTCATTGGAACCATCGGCAAATCGTTAAGCGAGTCCAATGGAGCATGGGAAGAAGAACATTTGCACTTTGGAATATATATCGGACCGTTTCACAATAAAGTGTTGCCCGGATACTTCAAGGGAGAGGAGAATCATGTTACGGAGATGGGATATTGGAAGGAACCGATTAGTTTTATAAAAAATTATAATCCCCAAAGCACTGTTATTTAGAGGGGGAAGCGCACTTCTTAAAATATGGAGAGTGTCGCACAATGTATGTTATGCGACACACTAGGTATTCATCCCAGAGCTTTTAAGCTAGCCTTGGCATATATAGATGTGTCTGCTAATACATCTGAGTATCTTCTATCCGCAGATATCTTTCCAAATAAATTTTTCAGGATTTATTTTTTAAAATATATTTATATTTAAATAATTATTCGCTTAAAAAAATTTATGTAAAATATTTGGCAACTTCCTGCCAAACTGACCGGTTTCAGTATACATCTATGTATACCAAATTAGTCGAATCTATTTTTTGCGTTTCCATTTATTCCCTATTTTGACTATATCCCCTTAAATCAAAAAAATGACTCGCCACAACGAGTCATTTTTATATTGAAAAATTTTATTTATAAATTATCATCTGATCAATTGTGACTCCGCTGTTCACGCCGATCTGGCCAACCAATGCTTTTGAAGTGCTCAGATACAAATTAGAACCGAAGTATGGGTCATTGACAATATAATCCTTGTTATCCTTATTATGAATAACGACGTAATGACCTCCCTTGCCGTTTGTTTTTCGAATATAAACTATTACGAGATTGCCCTTGCTGATTTCAGAGTCGACTGTTGACCAATTCACGCCATTGTGTCCAATGGATGAAGATAGTGTAATTCCCGGACTCCATGAGCCCGGCCATTTGATAAGATCGTAATAAAATATGGGTTGCTTCGCCATTTTTCCCGGATCAGTGTTGGAGCCATATTTTCTAAATACCATTGCAAGCGATGTAACGGCGCAGCCGTAACTTTTCATAGTTGAATTTGAATTTCCAATTGTTGTGTTGCCCCAACGCGAGTCTCTTTGGGAAAAATACCAGCTTGTCGCCCAATATTTCTGATCGGGCTTTGGATAATTTCCCACGCTGTTAAAAACTTCGCTCGCATTACTCGCAGAACTGAAATCAAACAACTCTAATTTTTGTTCTTCAACCCTCGCAAGCAGTTGCTGATATTTTGCCTCATCGCCTTGAGTTTGTGTCAGAAGAGTTTGTTTTTGATATTCATTGGCTTGCAGGTAATAGGTTTTACTCTCTAAATCAGCCCTCAGCTTATCATTTTCACTTTTCTTTTGCTGTAAATCATTTTGATCTGCTTGCAATTTGCTTTTAGCATCTGCCACTGAAGAAAGAACTTCATTCACTTTGATGCTGGATTGCTCAAGATAATCATTTTGATTTAGAACATCCGAAAAGTCCTTGTTGATCAAAACTATGCCAAGAATTCCCTGCTGATAATCATCATAATAAGATTGCATCAGGCCGGACAAGATATTTCTGTCATAATCGATCATCTTTTCTTTCTCATCGATTTCTTTTTCAAGTGAGTCTATCTGCCCGGAAATATCCTCAACCTTATTTTTGACCACTTGAAATTCAACCTGATTTCTTTTTTGCTCCTCATCAATCAAGGCCAATTGTTGCTGCAGTGTGTCTTGCTGCTGATTTTTAAGGTCAATAAGATTTTTATATTCCGCAGCTTTTTGTTCCAAATCCTTACATTGTTGCGCGGCATCCCCAGTCAAAGCAGAACAGCTAATGCCTCGGGCAGTATAATTTTTATAATTAAAAAACAGCAATCCGAAAATTGCCGCCAGTAACAGGATTTTTACAGATAAAGCTTTGTTTTGATTTTCTTTTTTTAGCATAATCCTCCTCTTATTTTGCCATTATAGCACACCAAGAGAAAGATTCAATTGAAAAGGATTTTAAACCTTAATTAGAGCGTTTTCCAGCCTTCTAAGACTCTCTTGTTTGCCCAAAATCCAAGCTAATTGCATTGGGGATGGGGATTTTTGTTCTCCACTCAGGGATGCTCGAAGCGGCCAAAGCAAATCGCCTTTTTTGTCGCCCGCTGCTGCAAAAAGTTTTTCTTCGATATTTTTTATTTCCCAATCATTCTCATCAATGTTTTCCAAAACTGTTTTGGATTTTTTTAAAGACTCACGCAAAGCTTCATCCGGCATATCCTTCCAACGCAATAAAGCTTTGCCATAATCGATATCTATAAAAAGAAATTTGTTGCTCTCCCCCACTTCGGACAATTTTACGAGCCGTTCCTGTTCCACTGTTAAAACTTTTTTCACATATCCTTCCGACCTTTTTTCTTCGCTGGCATTCAAATAAAAATCTTTCTGCGCGAAAAATTCCAATGATTTTTGAAATAGCTCATTGATAGAAAGTTTTTTGATATACTGCGCGTTCAGCCAATCTAATTTTTGCAAATCAAAAACTGCGCCAGCTTTGTGCACACGACTCAAATCAAAAAATTTTTCCAATTCCTTTATGGAAAATATTTCCTGTGTGCTGCCCTCTCCGAGATTCCACCCTAAAAGAGCGACGAAATTAATGATTGCTTCTTTCAGATAACCGTTTTTAATATAATCCTCTACCGCCACATCACCTTGTCGTTTTGAAAGTTTAGTTTTGTCAGGATTTAGAAGCAATGGCAGATGCGCAAATTCCGGCACCTCCCAGTTAAAATTCTGATAGAGTTGGATATATTTAGGCGTGCTGGAAATGTATTCTTCGCCTCGCAGAACGTGCGAGATATTCATCAGGTGATCATCGATAACATTGGCAAAATTATAGGTCGGATAACCGTCGGATTTCATCAAAATTTGGTCATCTAGCAATTCATTTTTGAATTCAATTTCTCCGCGAATCAGATCTGTGTATTTTGTAATTCCTTCAGTATTTATTTTCTGGCGAATTACATATTTTTCGCCGTTCGCAATTTTTTGCTGAACTTCTTCTTTGGATAATTTGAGGCATGTCCGGTCATACATCGGCGCTTGCTTATTGGCGATTTGCTCATTGCGCATTGCCTCCAATTTCTCCTCGCTGCAAAAACAATAATAAGCCGTGCCATTTTCGATCAGCTTCTCGACATATTCTTTGTATATGCCCAATCTTTCTGATTGGATATATGGTCCAAAATTACCTTTTTGGATAACTTTTCCGTCTTCCAGATAAACTCCCTCGGCATATTCAAAACCCGCCCAATTGATAATTTGGATCAGTTTTTCCAAAGCGTCCTGCACATATCTTTTTTGATCTGTGTCTTCAATGCGCAATAAAAAATCTCCGCCCTGATTCTTGGCGAAAAGATAGGTATATAATGCAGTCCTAAAATTACCGACATGCATATAACCGGTTGGTGATGGCGCAAATCTGACTCTGACTTTATTCATAATTTTATTCTTTAACTTCTTTTTCTTTCTTAATCACCCTCCAATGTATCAATAAAATCGGCAGAGCGATGATTATCATTGTGATTGAGTCAACTAGGTTTGATTGTCTTTGGGCGCTGTAGCATTCTTCGCCGGTATTATTTTTTTGCCATTGTGCATAGTCATTCAACATATTTTCCAGTTGAATTTTTTGATCTGGGGTTGCAACTCCTGCGTAAGCATTTTTATCCAGCGCATAGACCGGCGGCTGTTGATTGCATTGATTATACCCGCCCTTTTCCGCCTTTGGGAAAAGATAATATTTAAGTCCGGTATTGATCAAATTACCTGTGCCGACTGCCACAAAAATCAAACTAACAAGCGCAGCCAGATAGAGATAAATCGTGCGAATCAGCTTCGTTCTTGATGTCATATTTTTTTTGTTATTTATTTAATAAAACTCTTATTGGAAAAATTACAACTGCATTCCAAATTCTTCCGGCGCGTCTTTTTGGTTCTCCGACGAATCGCCACAACCATTCCAGTCCGATTTTCCGCAAAATTTTCGGAGCGCGTCTTCGATTGCCGGTCAGAAAATCGAAACCGCCGCCTACTCCCATAGCTACTCTTATTTTACTCTGACCCAATGATTTTAGCGAGTGGATAAATCTTTCCTGGTGCGGAGCGCCAAAATTACAAAAAACAATTGCCCAGTCCCCGATTGATTTGGATGACTGGCACCCAAAAGGACACTCCGTGCCAACTAAATCGCCGTCTATTTTTAGATCGGGATGTGTTTTTAAAATCGCATCACGCGTTTCCTCCCAACTGCTCAGCGCGTTTTTATGGCTGACTAGAAATACCGGCAGATTTTTATTTTCAGCCAATCTTAGGATTTCAAGCATCAGATCAATTCCCGTTATCCGAGTTTTGAGATATTTCAAATGGCGCAGAAAAGCAAACCAAATACCGGCTCCGTCAGCAATGCTTAAATCTGCATCATTGAGAATATTTTTAAATTCCTCGTCTTCCTGAGCCCGTAGAATAAATTCCGGATTGACTGTCACAATTTGATGAATCTTATTTTCCGATAAAAAATCCTCGACTTTTCGCAAAGTTTCTTTTTTGGAAAAATTATCAATTTTAACACCCAAGACCTTCATATTTTAATTTACATTAATTCGCAGCTCTCGATGATCGTGTATTCCATACCCTCGCTTTCAAAATCGCTAGCCATCACATCCACGCTCTCCACACTGACGAGCAAGGGAAATTCTTTGTTTATTTCTGGCTTGGATGGCAATTCGTCCCATTTGTTTTTCTTGATTTTTCCAAGCGTAATGTGCGGACGGAATTCTTTTCTTGGGCTTGAAAATATGCCAAGTTCTTTTTCAATTTTTTCAACCAAATGCTTGAGTTCTTCATTAACCTTGCCTGCCAGCCAAATCATCCGCGGATCCTCAAGTGTCGGACCAAATGTAATGGCCTCAAATTCAATATCAAAAATTTCTTCCTGCTCAGCTATTTTTTTTACTTTTTGGCATACTTCAAGTGTGGATTCGTCATCCACAAACCCCAGAAAAAACAGCGTGATGTGAAGGTTAGCTTCTTTCACCCATTTTACGGGTAAATCCTGCCATTTTTCAATAGTTTTTGTCAGGCGTTTTTTTGTTCGTTCCGGCAGATTTATGCTAATAAAAATCTTTCTTTTCATATAGTTCATTTTAGCTTAAAATAAGCTTAAATGCAATATTTATGTTATCTTTAGTGTATGCCTAAAAAACAGGAAAAAATTATTATCGATATCGTGCCAATCGCTCGAATACCCCTTTCGCGGAATCAGTCTTTTTCCTATTTATCGGATAAAAAAATATCGACTGGCTCACTTGTTTCCATCCCGCTTTTTCATCGCAAGGTTGAGGGGGTGGTTACTGGCAACCGGCCGGATTTTAAACGGCTGGGAAACATCGAGCTTAAAAAAATATCAGAAAGCTTAGAAGAAAATTTTTTAGATAAAAAACAAATCGAGCTGGCGCAATTTATTTCTGAATATTATATTGCTCCTTTGGGCATTGTCCTGAAATCATTTATACCAAAACGGACAAAAGCCAGAAAGAAAATCTTAACATCCATATTTCTCAGCGCGAAAAAAATAATTCTTACCAACGCGCAGCAAGATGCAATTTCAAAAATTACCAAAAGCAAAAAAAATAAATATTTGCTCTTCGGTCCGGCCGGATCCGGAAAAACCGAAATTTATATTGAATCAATCAAAAAACTTGGCAAAAATAAGCAAACTCTTGTCCTTTTGCCCGAATTAACCTTGACCTCACAAGCGATTGACCGTTACAGCGCGCAATTTGGACGTGAAAATATTTCTGTCCTCAATAGCAAGGTTTCCAAAGGCGAATACTATAAAGAATGGCTAAAAATAAAATCTGGCAAAGCAAAGATCATCATAGGTTCACGCATGTCAGTTTTTTCGCCATTTAAAAATTTAGCTCTGATCGTAGTGGATGAAGAACAGGACATGTCATTTAAACAATGGGATATGAATCCGCGCTATGACGCGCGTACTGTAGCGGAAAAATTAGCCGAACTTCACGGCGCTAAAATTATTTTTGGTTCGGCAACTCCGAGCATCGAATCATATCAGAAAACCATCAATAAAAAATTTGAGCTGATTGAGCTTCCCAACTTAAAGATTCCCGGCGCGCCTTTGAAAAATTACGAGGAACCAGAGGTTGTAATTGTAGATTTAAAAAAAGAAAAATGGGAAAGAAACCATTCCCCTATTTCACGAAAGCTGCGTTCAGAAATTGCCTATGCTTTGAAAAATAATTTACAAACCATTTTATTTATCAACCGCCAAGGCATGAGCAGTTTTTCTATTTGTACTGATTGCAAGACAGTTTTGAAGTGTCCGAAATGCGACCGAGCCCTCATCTATGACAATAGCGGGATTTATAAATGCGCGCATTGCGCCCATAAAACATCGATCACGCCCGAATGCTCCAAATGCAAAGGCATCACATTTCAAAATATCGGTCTTGGTACGCAAAAAATCGAGAAAGAAATTGCCTCAATATTTGCCTCAGCCAGAATCGCGCGGGCTGATTCTCAAACTATGAAAGACGCCGGCGCGCAGGAAAAAATCTATCATAATTTTGCAGAAGGCAGGGTTGATATTCTCATCGGAACCCAGATGCTGACCAAGGGCTGGGATTTGCCAAACGTGGCCCTCATTGGTATAATTGACGCAGATAATTTGCTTTCAATGCCCGATTTTTCCGTTAATACACGGGCTTTCCAGAATATCGTACAAGTTTCCGGCAGGTCAAACCGTCCCAATGCCAAATTTCGCGGAATGGTCATAATTCAGACCTTCAATCCAAACCAAGAAATCTTCCGTTTTGCGGCTGAGCGAAATTTTAAACTATTTTTTGAAAAGGAGGTAAAAGAAAGAAAGGAGTTATTCTTACCGCCTTTCGGAAAACTGATCAAACTCGTTTTTCAGGATTACGACGCAAAAAAAGTTTCACAAGCTACTGATACGCTGTATAAATTGCTGGAAGAAAATTCTGATAAAAATATAATGATTGCCGAACCGCAGAATTCTTTTATTCCGAATATCCGCGGGCGCTATCGAAAACAAATTATTATCAAATTAAAAAATAAAATCATTCCTGAAGAAATTAAAAAAATCTTAAAGGCATTGCCAGCCGGCTGGCTCATTGATGTCGATCCGATAAGCGTAATTTAAATAAATGACCGAATTACCAATAATTACATATCCCAATCCCATTCTCACTAAAAAAACTGAGCTTATTAACGACCCGAAAAAAGCGACCATAAAGAAACTAATTGCTAATATGCTTGAGACGATGGAAAAAAATAACGGCGTTGGGTTGGCCGCTCCGCAAGTGGGAAAATCCGTGCGTTTGTGCGTCATTCGAGTAGATAATATAACTTATGTACTTATCAATCCTAAAATTACTTATAAATCTTGGCGAAAAGAAATTACGGAAGAAGGCTGCCTCTCCTTCCCTGGCAAGTTTATTCCCGTCAAACGATACAAAAAAGTTCGCGTGAAAGCGCAGGATGAACAAGGCAGCGTTGTCAATATAAAAGCGGAGGGTCTTTTGGGACGCGCGTTGCAACACGAAATCGACCACTTGGACGGGAAATTATACATCGAAAAAGAAGCCAAAATCCGCAAGCGCAAAAAAGAGATTATAAATTAAATAGGTTATGCCCAGTAGTGAAATTTTGACTGGCCTTTAGCCAAAATACTCGAACTCAACATAATAACAAGAAAGAAAATAATTACATATAACTTTTGCCATTAATAAATTTTTTAATGTCAAAATTCTACTACTGGGTATGCCACAAACAAAAGAAAATTTACGGGTTATTTTCATGGGAACCCCGTCCCTTTCCGCTGAAATACTCAGATCATTGCTTGATGCCGGCTATAACATAGTTGGCGTTTTTACTCAACCGGATAAAAAAGTCGGGCGAAAACAAATGATTGAAAAATCGCCCGTAAAAATGTTAGCGGAAGAGAAAAATACTCCCATTTTTACTCCAAACCGCTTAGATGATATTGCTATTGAAAAAATACGTGAATTAAAACCAGACCTGATTATTCTTATTGCGTATGGCAAAATTCTTCCGGCTGCCGTGTTGGAATTGCCCAAATTCGGCGCAATCAATATCCATCCGTCGCTATTGCCAAAATTTCGCGGACCGTCCCCTATCCAAAATGCATTGCTCAACGGCGAACAAAGGACCGGCACAACCATCATGAAAATGGATGCCGGAATCGACACGGGCGATATTCTCGCGCAACAGAAAACAGAGATAAGCTCGGATGAGACATATTTAGAACTTGCAAATAAATTATTGCAACTATCCAGAGAATTGCTACTCGAAATATTGCCGAAATGGATTGCAGGAGAAATAAATCCGCAAAAACAAAATGATTCCGAAGCGTCATATTGCCAGATGATTACTAAAAATGATGGGAAGATAGATTGGAATGATTCTGCGGAAAATATATACAATAAATACCGCGCTTTTATGGTTTGGCCGGGCATATTCACTTCATGGAACTCTCAAAGAATAAAATTAAACCGGATAATTTTGGCTAAAGGAAATTTTGAATCATACAAAAATGGCGAGATTTTTCGAATTGATGATACAATATGCATAAAGGCGGGCGCGAACGCTATCGGGCTTATGGAAATACAATTAGAGGGAAAGCCAGGTGCAAAAATACTTGATTTTATAAATGGCCATCAAAATTTTATTGGCAGCATATTAAATTAAATCACATGAAAAAAAACAAAAACAGCAATCTCATCGCATTGGCTATCGGCCTTTTTTTAATCATTCTTATCGCCCTTGTGACAATCTTTCGTCCCTCAACTTTGAAAAAATCCGATCTGACAACCGTAAATCCGCAAAACGCAATTATTGAAAAGCTAAAAAATGCCAGCAAAATTTCCAGTAGTGATCTTGCAAAAAAAATAAGCGGCGGGGAGGATATGACTCTGGTTGATATTAGGAGTGAGGAAATGTTTGCCTCTGAGCATCTCTTAAATTCAATTAATGTGCCTCTGGCTAAAATCAATGATGAGATGGGGGCTCTCAATAAAGAAAAGGCTTACGTGATAGTTGATTCCGGATCAACATTAGGGTCAGTTGCTTCAACGGTCGGCACTTTATCCGATGCCGGATTCAAGAATATTCTTTATTTAGACGGCGGGCTTGATGCATGGAAATTAAATTATAACCCGACGATTTCCGGCGGAGATCCGAACTCATTTACGGATCAATCCAAAGTCAGTTATATTCAGACTGACAAATTAAGGGAGTTATTAAAGACTGAAAAAAATCTGGCGATAATTGACGTTAGAAAAAGCGGCCAATTTAATGAGGGGCACATAAAGGATGCTGTTAATATTTTTCTGGATGATCTTGAAAAAAGAAAAAATGATATCCCACTCGGTAAAAAAATAATTCTTTATGATAATGATGGATTGTGGGCTTTTAAAGCAGCTACCCGCTTATTTGATATGGGATTTTTTAATACACTCGCTCTCTCTGACGGTTTGAACAGTTGGAAACAGAAAAATTACGAAATCGTAAAATAAGAAAAATCCTCTCCCCGAGGATTTTTTTATGCTGTGTTCAAGAACCGCATCATTACCTTGTATTTTTCGCTGCGTAAGAATAAAGGAAGAGCGCTTGAGAAACCAGGTATTTTAGAATTTCCTGATTATTATTATCTTTACCCTGCGCTTCATCGAAAAAATTTATGATCAAATACGTCCTTATGTCATTAATGATCCTGTGGGAGCACACAACGATAACCTCAGCATCCTTAAAATGTTTTATATGAACATTATCGCCCATTTTAAGCAAATCAGCATTTTTAAAAATTACGCACTTCTCATCTGAACTCACTTCCTTTATGGTTCGACTGGTTTTTATATTGACAAATCGCAGCGTCGAACAATTAGCCTTCAATAAAAAATTAGCTGAATCCAGAATTGATTTATATATTTCACTTTCTTTTGCTTTATTGAGATTCGGCCTTTCCGACAAACCGATTCCGATCTGCATCAGAATGTCCATTTTTCGATTTATTTCCCCGATGTAACTGTATGATTCGACCAAATCCTTGGCTGTTTGTTGCAATCTTCGCTGTTCACGCTCCTTATCCTTCTGCTGAACCGCTAGTTGATGTTCTTTCAATATAAAGAACAAAAAACCGAACATTCCCAGTAAAAATATAGCAAGTTCATCGATTTTTTCATGCGGCAAACCAAATATATCCACGTGAATTATATCTGGAACCATGACTGCCACTATGAATATGATTAAAAAAAGCCAATACATACGGTTTTATTGCCGTAAATTTGAATTAGAACCGCCATCATGATTAAAGATGACCTTGCGCTTATTGGAAAAAACAAACAGATATAAAATTTCCAAAATTCCAACTGTGTTTATTAATAACAGCGCAATAAACCAAATACTTTCACCGCGCCTGGCTGACTTCCAAAGCGCAAATCCCTTCCACGGTATTGACCACAGGGCGATTGCAATCAACAAATAGGCTAACTTATTTTCCATGTTTGTTTAATTAATAGTTACGATTATATTTTAACACAAAAAATTGGCTCTAGATATTGTGTCCAGCCAATTCCAGAAATATCTTTCTGATGTTTTGCAGGCTGTCCCAGTCATGGATGGAAACAACATATATTGCCGGATTAATTTTGCTAATTTTTTTGATTTTTTTATCAGTTTCTTCTTTATTCAATAAATCTGATTTTGTCATTAAAATTATCTCTTTCTTGTCTAAAAG
>Ga0334722_10001280_pt1 | contig 32306 bp, 30 predicted proteins | sample C3_bottom_MG_FD_207210 | JGI IMG/M metagenome (GOLD analysis project Ga0334722, IMG submission 207210) | Sediment microbial communities from Yellowstone Lake, YNP, Wyoming, USA - C3_bottom | ecosystem: Environmental > Aquatic > Freshwater > Lake > Sediment | place: USA: Wyoming | collected... | reverse complement strand
AGTTGAGCCCGGGCTCCACCATCTGGAGGGAAACAATCACCCCCACCAGCACCGCCACGACTCCCCAGACCAGGCTCCAATTGACGAAGCCTCTGACGATGTCGTTATTGTATTCCGTTGTTTTCACCTCTTCCTCCCTCTTTTTCGCTATTTGCACCAGGATTGCATGTCAAGCAGTGGTTGCCGCTGAAGACAAATCAGCCTACCGCAAAGTTTGCCGAAAGCGCAAATAATCACGCTTATCCCCTGGCCATATCATCCGCCACACGCAACAAAGCCGACCTGAGTCGGCTTTGGTAACTTTGGGTAGAACGTGCCAGATATTGGCGCGGTGGGAATGAAAGAGTATTCCATGGAGCACCCAGCGTAGCTATTCCACATCTATTTTGAATTTTGTGTCATCCCGATTTGTACGGAAACCTATTCCCTTAAGCCATCCAGGGTCGCAGTCGATGCCATCCAGATATTGGCACAAAATAGCAATAATTCGCAGATACCGTACACCACTAACTGCAACCGGTATCCCTCAAACCTGGGACGCTCATTGTGATGGATTTCTTGGCTGCTAATTCGGTAAGCTGACTCAAAAATATGGCAATAATGTTGATGATCCTGCCTGAAGTTAAATAGTTCGCCAGATCTATCAGTGCAATACGGAGAAAATAATTTATTTAGGTCAAATTCCTTTCCCTTAATTTTTAGGTATCCTTTCTGCGCATCAATTGGAATTGTAAAATACACACATGCTTTTGAACCGTTGATCTTTATGTCACTTAATAATTTATTCTTGAACGCCTCCAGTAATGCTCGCAGCAGGCTGATTGATGGCGGCCTCGGATTCCCCTTTTTTTCAAGAGAGATATTTTCAACATAGGCCAAGGACGTGATCAGGTTTTTGATGTGCTCAGGTTGGTCAATTTCCAATTCAGACGCTGTTAATGCTGAAAAAACCTTCCTGTATTTGTGTTGAATATGCAAAGCGACCGGGGCATTGATTTGGTCTACAAATGCCATTGTTATTGTGTTGTTAATGTCTAGTTTTTCGGCATCATTTTTTTCAATCGTCATTGCCTTGATAGTGTCGTCATGAAAATGCAACCCTTTTAGAAATTCATCTGGATGTTCTAGCTGTTTGCCATTACCAGTGAGGAACCTGAAGCGTTCCTTGCACTCATGAATCAGGTGTTTTTTTAAACAAATATATTCAAGGATAATGTCACCAGCGTAGTATGCAATTCCTGAGCTATTTGTTTTGAGATTAGATTTTGTGTCATCAAGGTATTTATCATAATTAAATTCTTTCCAGTACTTGTCTTTGATGCTTTCTAGCTCTTTGATGCTATTTTCACCTAAATTTCGGTCAATGATGAATAGCAAATAATAGTCCGCATTTTTTTCGAGCAACTTAAGCGCTTCTTCAACAGTTATGGCAAAGTCAATACAGGTGTTAGTAAATAACTCCTTGATTTCGGCAGTTGTTGGCTTTGCGTCATAATGACGCAATCCGTCTGATTCATCTTCTCGGAATGCATCTTCGGGCGAGGCGGCCTCTCTTGTTACATTGTTCGGCAGTAAGTTTAAATAATCCCTGAACAGTAGGCGGATTGTCGCGTCTTTTGGCTTATCCTCAACATAAAGAATTTTATATCCGTCCACTACACAACCTCCTGTTCCCCGCATAAAATGAATTGTTTCATGAAAATTCCGTCTTCTTGTTTAGTGCAGACATCTAGGGCGCCAAACTGCTCCAGGAAGGAGTCAATGATGGTGTTGCCGATATGGGTGTCGTCTGCAGGATTGTCGGGGTTGTAGGAGTTAGTAATTTTTATTCTGATTCCATGGACAGCATGCTCAATAAGGACTGACAGGAATCGGCGGTTTTTGGTTGTCAATGTGGTGTTTTTGACAGCGTTGAGGAATAATTCCTGAAACAAGATGGTTAATTTCAGATCAGAGTCGTTAATAGCGCCTACCTTCTTGCTAAGAATATCTTCTGCGCAATTCCACTCAATGCAGTCTATTAAGTATTCGCGGCCAAAAGCGAGAAGTTGTTCAATATTACCAGATGGGAGATGAATGAATTTGTCTTTCGCCTCATAAAAAAGGTCGGTCGTCGGAAAATGAATAGAGTAATATTTTTTGAAATACGTGCCATCAAGCATATTAGTAAAGGCCGCCCGCAGGCTGGTTTCAACTATTGTTTTCACGGGTTCTGCTTCTTTGTTTGGGTTCTGCAGGTCTGCCCAAAAATCCTCTTTTTTCCCTCCTTGGGACTTATTGACTGCATTCACGATCCTGCCAAGTCGTCTTGCGCCACGCAAAACCTGCTCAATCATCGCTCTATCACCGGCTCCTTCTCGTTTCATCAACAGCATTGGATCGACAACCGCATCGGTCAGCAGATTTTTAATATCGTGACAAAGGATACCCATAACAGCCTTTTTCTCGTCTGCCCGGGCTTCTGCCTCGTGTTTTTCAATAACTATTTTATTAAAGAACGCTCTCCTGTCTGGAAGGGCGCGGAGTAATCTGGCAACGAAAACAAATTCGAATAAAGAGGGGCGGGAATTTTCGAGCCAAAACTTTTTTTCCCCTGCCCAATCTTCAAGAATACTCTCCAGATCCTCGCGGGAATCGAAGGCAATGAGAGGATCTGGAGCGTTGAATGCGGTTCTCAGTGCTACCAACTTGTAAAATACATCTGGATAATTGGGGCACCCCTCGGTCGCCCGATAAGGCCACATCTGCGGCAGGCGATCGAATATTTGTTTGCCGCCACCCAGGTGATTATCTAATTCATTCAAGTTAATTGGCGTAGTTGACAGCAACTTTAGCGCATTGTCATGCCATCCAAAAATGTCATTTTGGACATCTTGTAAAATGAGATAGTCATTGCCGGAAGGTGATTCTGGATGATTCAAGCTTATGTGCCAATCTCTCTCGCAAACAGCTTTCGCTTGGTCTTCAAGCTGAAGTACTGCAATTGGGCAGTCTTTAATTCCGTTTTCGGGGCTCTGCTTAAGCATTTCAGGTAAGTTTTTTTCTATCTGAATTTGCACATATCTAGACATGTATGAGCTTATATCTTTTATTCTAACAACTCTAAGCTGATGTTCTAAGAATTTGTCAGTCCAGGAGTATGTACTGTCCTGTTGGAGTCGCTCAAATATGTCGGAATCATCTCCGAAGTCAAAATATTGCTTGTTTAAGTATGAGTTTTTATTTGATTCGGAATTAGTTGGAGTTAAATTAAGTGAGCTGGGTGGTGGTTGAAAGATAAGTGACGTGAAATCCTTGTCGGCAAGATTACGGAGATTTATCGGTAATGATAAACGATTAGAGACTACTAAATCGCTGGCTTTGATTTCTCTTAGCATGATTTGTTCAATGGTCGCAATATCGCTAAGTTTGTAGGTGTTGTTTGCAGTGTGTTGCTTGGGATCGGTCACTTTAATTCTCCTGAAGAGTTTTGGTTTCGAGTTTAACCCCGAAAAAGCAACTCTCATGCCAACGTCATTCTAGTCCGGTTTTCTTTAGCCAGTTTGTAAAGGTAGTAGGGTTGGGAAATCCCAATATCCTTGAGGCTTTAGCTTTATTCCCATGGCTTTCGGCCAGGCCTCTTTCGAGGTAATGCACTGCCACCTGTTTCATGAGGTCGGGCAGGTTGAATTGTTCGCTGAGTTGTTGGTTGAGGATCTGGTCTTCTCCTTTAGCCGCAGCGGGAACTGGCAACAATGCAGCCAGGATATCCTCTTCGCCTAGTTCTTCATCAACCGACCAGACTGCCGCCCGAGTCAATGTGTTTTGCAACTCCCGAACATTACCCGGCCACGGGTGCCGAAGTAGAAGATTTCTTGCCGATGCAGAAATTTTCTTGCGCTTATAGCCCGGCTCGTTCCTGCTTTCCTGGTTAATCCGCCCCATGAACTGATCAATCAACAAGCTGACATCGCCAGCGCGCTCCCGCAGGGGAGGTAATTTGATTACCGCCACAGCCAATCGGTAAAAGAGATCTTCTCGGAAAGAACCAGCCGCAACCTCGTCAATAAGAATTTTGTTGGTGGCCGCAATTATTCTTACGTCCACTTTCCGGGGCTGGTCTGCGCCAACCCTTTTTACTTCTCCTTCCTGTATGGTGCGTAGCAGCTTAGCCTGTATCTCTTTGGGCAGTTCCCCAATTTCATCAAGAAAAATGGTGCCCTGGCCGGCCTCCTCAAAATGACCTTTCCTGTCAGTTGTAGCCCCGGTGAAGGCCCCCTTCTTGTGCCCGAATAACTCGGACTCGACAAGTTCCGGTGGGATGGCAGCGCAGTTGATGGCTACAAACGCCTTGCCCTTGCGGGGGCTGGCTTTGTGGATGGCTCTTGCAAATAGCTCCTTGCCGGTACCTGATTCGCCTTCGATCAGGACTGTAATTGAACGAGAAGCAACGCGCCTGGCCATAAGAACCACCCGTTGCATCACCTCGCTGCGATGGATGATATCGTCAAACTCCGGCGCTTCAATCGTCAGCCCGGCAGCAAGTCCAGCAATGGTTTTATCCTGTCTCCTGAGCAGGTCAGGAATGAAATCGGCGGAAATATCAAAAGGAATCTCGACAGGACAGACGCCTTGTTCCTTTGAAGATTCGATTAACTTGGCAGGGAATTTGGTTTTGGCCAAGAGAACCCATATCGCTGCCATTGCCGGGGTGCCTGGGCTCAGGTGATAGGCAAGGTTGGTGTCAGGGCCATATTCTTCCAACTTTTCAGATATAGCCTTTGTAGCTGCCTGATATATCTCCCTGTAGTTGGTGGGGCCGGAAAGCTTAATTTGGTGGAGGATTATCTTGGATGCGGTCTTTTCCTTGAGCCAGGCAACATAAGATTTAGCTTTGGCCTGTTCCCAATTATTGAGCAGCACTACTTCATCATAAGACCTTGCTTCAATAGCCTGCGCCACAGCCTGAGCCACCGGACCTAGACCTACAGCATCCACTCCGGTTGAGGCATCAAGATCCGTCTTTCCCAACCAACAAAATAACACGTTCGTTTTCATGATTTTAATTGATTACAAGATTTCTTGTTAATTACCAAATTATTTTGCTGTTTACTGGTGCCAATGCAATTTGGCATACGAGGTAAATTTGGTAAACCCAGAGCCTCAATGAGCGTGATTGCGGCAATATCTTATTGTATTTACATAACATTACCTGCTGTTCTGGCGGATAAAAATGTCTCCTGGTAATTGTGGCACGGGGCTTGCTTTTGGACGTTATCAAAACAAAATAAAAGTCTGATAAGGAGACCTACCATGTACCAAGCAGAGAGCAAGACCACGAAGACAGGCAAAGACGAAATTGAAATCACTTTGGCCAACCAGCACTACCCCTTGGATAAGGCCAAAGCAAATCCAGATAAAGATATCAAGCAGGCGGTGGAAGCAATCTTTGCACTTGGCGCGATATTTTACCGTCTTCACAAGTCGCAGGAGATCGCCGGAGAGAAACCAAATTCCGACATCAACAATTTTGCACTTGTCTCCGATGATGGTCTGGCACAGGCGACAACATCCACTCTGGACACCCAGGAGGCTTTGAACCAAGCCATCCACATGCCGGAATCCATTACGCACATAGATCCCAGGTTCCATGGGATTGAGGCGGTCGGGCTGGTCAGACACCTTGGCAGACATGATGCAGCTGGCATCGTCGAGCTGGAGAAGACCATCGACCGGGTAAAAAAAATCAATCTGAGCAATGGCACCATGTCGGTGGACAAGCGCGCCGGTTTCATCTTCGAGGAGGCTCATGCTGGTTCTTTCAATGCGGCAGCCCGCAAGGTCGGAGACCTTAAAACCACCGCAACCACCGGCGGCAATGGCCTTTCTGGAATCGATGACCGTGTGGACATCCGTATCACGTCCGGCGGCAAGGCGCTCAAGGAGGCCCAGGCCAAGTGCTGCCGCACCCCGGACCGCACCGCAGTATCTATCTCAAAATCCCAGTACACGGGCACTGACCGGTTGGTTCCGTCCGATCAGGTCGATATCGTCCCCGTAAAACTGCGTGCCTCCGCCGCCGGTAAAGCCAAATCAGGTAACGCCAGGATGCGGGAGATTGGCAAGAATCGCGCCGAGGCGGCAGGCAAGGTCACAGACCGCTTGAAAGCGAAAGGACATGAAAGCAAACCCGTTACCCATCAAGAGGCACAAGACTTGGCGAAAGGTGATCTGGGCAAACTGAACCGGACGCTGGTATTCGAAAGCGTAACCTGTGCCGCCAAAAACGGCGCTAAGGCCGGGGCATTATTCGGCGGAAGTTTTAGTGCTGCGGTAAATCTGACGGCGCTGGCCAAGGGCGAACAGGACACAGAAACCGCAGTGGTGAATGTCGTCAAGGATACGGCTGCCGGGGCCACAAGAAGCGCCTCAACAGCGGTGGTTGCGGAAGGGGTTAAATATGCCGCCCCAAAAGTCTTGGGCAAGACGATTGGCAAGGTTGTGGGCAAAGGCTCTGTCCCGTTTGTTGTCGCCAACTGCATGGTGGAAACCTTGGTGGATGGCGTAAATGGTGAATTGACCACCGAAAAAGCCATAAAAAATGTGGGTACTTCTGCTGCTGGCTGGGGTGGATTTGAGGCCGGGGTTATGATTGGGGGTGCCTGTGGCGGGCCTATAGGCGCCATTATAGGTGGCCCTTTAGGTGCACTTTTGGCAGTGACCGGCTTTGAGAGTTTTTGGTGATTTGTCGTGCATTTTCGGGCGGTTCGCGGGTTGAAGCTGCCCGCCTTTTCAAAAATATCAAAAGGTGGAAGTCCGTATGACCATCAATATAATCCCAATCCCTTTCCCAATCCCTCGCCCTCCGCGACTCCCCTTTCCGTGGGGGAGATAACCCGCCTCCTGTTCAGCCAGCCTTTCTGGTAGGCCGATCAGGGGGTAATGTTAACCATCGGTCACAACAACCGTAAGAAAATTTAGGAGGCCACCATGACCAGTTCGCTTACCGAGGAAACAATGCCTGAGCTCCGAACCAACACGCCACCAGAGTTCGAACCTACCAGATTGGCAGCGGAACAAGGTGACTCGCATGCCCAATTCAACCTTGGGTTATTGTATGACCAAGGCCACGGGGTTAACCAGGATCACAGCCAAGCGGTGTGCTGGTACACAAAGGCTGCTGAACAAGGCGATATTGAAGCCCAGTTTAATCTCGGAATAATGTATGAAATAGGTCAGGGAGTTATTCAAAACTACGAGCAAGCAGAGCATTGGTACGCTACGGCCGCCAAACAAGGGCATTGCGTAGCCCAGTTTAACTTAGGCGTGGTCTATGACAAAGGGCTTGGAGTCCTTCAGGACTATTCCCAGGCATTTTATTGGTACACCAAAGCTGCTGCACAGAAATACCCAAGCGCCCAATACAACCTTGGAAAAATGTACGACAAAGGCAAAGGGGTTTCTCAGGATCACGAACAAGCACTCGACTGGTACATCAAGGCTGCCGACCAGGGGAATGCTAATGCACAGCTTGCCGTCGGAGTAAGATATTACCATGGACGTGGGGTGACCCAAGATTACACCAAAGCTATCCACTGGTTCACCAAAGCGGCGGCAAAAGGGAAATCAAAGGCACAGCATAATTTAGGCATAATGTACGCATCTGGACAAGGCGTACCAAGGAACCTAGTTCAGGCATTTGGATGGCTAAATCTGGCGGCAATAAATGGAGATGATAAAAGTGCAGGTGCTCGCGATATTATCGCAGAAGAACTAAGCAGCCAAGACCTGGCAAAGGCAAAAGCCTTGACGGTAGAACTTCAAGAAATAATTGATAGCAAACCGCATTAGGGTTCGGGCGGGCACTTTTGCAGGCATCAGGGCGGTTCCGCCGCAACTGGCCGGGACATCTGGTTACTTCAAAGGAAAACCTCGGGACAGACTGGAATCTGCCCCGAGGTTTTCGTGTTTCAGGAAAGGTTAATTTTTTTCAGAACGATGTTGGCGCCGCAATAGGATATGGCGATGGTCACGACCCAGCCGACTAGCAGTAGAAAGCTCATGGTGTATCTCCTTAATTAGTACATGTCGTTGGCGTATTCCCCGTCCAGCTCTTTCGGGGTGATTTTCTTGGCGTCCATCTGTTTCCACACGTAGAAGATGTAAGCGAGGACAAAGGGTACCGCCAGGGCCACATAGGTCATGGCGACCAGGGTGTAGTGGCTGCTGGAGGCGTTGCGAATCGAGAGGCTCGATTGCAGGTTGCTGAGCGAGGGATAGAAGGCGGTGTTGTTGTACCCGGCCAGGGAGAAGATGGCCAGACCCACCAGTACCGTACCCAGCCCGGCAAACCAGATGCCGCAATCCTTCTTGAGAAACTTTGCCGACACCACCCCGTAAATCACCGCCACCAACCCGGCCAGCAACAGGATATCAACCAGCGGCATGGCCAGGAGGTTGTGGAGATACTTGTTCGCCTCCATGCTGACCACGCCGGTGGCGGGATCAACTGCGAAGCCGTCCATCAGCAACAGGCTGACCAGCACAATCAGCAGGAAGGGCAGGGCAATTAGAAAATTAACCCAGGCGGCAGACCGGCAGCGCTCGTTTAAAGGCGCATAGTCAATATTGTTGAGCAGATAGAGCGCCCCCAGAACCCGGGCCAGGAAAACCAGGAACAATCCCAGGGAGACGTTGAAGACATTCAAAGCCGCTTCCAGGCCATGGAACGGGGTCTGCCAGGAGACCGAATTGTAGCCGTTCAAGACAAAGCGGGAGCCAGTGAAGAAGGTGCCCACCGCCGCGCCGATCAACAAAATCCCCAGGCTGCCGTTCAGCAGTAGGAAAATCTCATAGGTTTTGGCGCCCAGGAGATTATTGGGCTTGGAGCGATATTCAAAACTCACCGCCTGAACCACAAAAGTAAAGAGGATCAGCATCCACACCCAGTAGGCGCCGCCGAAGCTGGTGGCGTAAAAGAGCGGGAAGGCGGCAAACAAGGCGCCGCCGAAGAGCACCAGGGTGGTAAAGGTCAGCTCCCATTTACGGCCGATGGAGTTGGCGATCAGGTTTTTCTCCAGCTCGCCCTGGGCGGTGGTGGTCAGCAGGGTTTGGCCGCCTTGGACGAAGGTGAGAAAGAGAAAGAGCGAGCCGACCACCGAACCGATCAGCCACCAGATATTTTGTAGTGTTGCCAAATCAAGATTGCCGATCATTGCTCACGCCTCCGGTCCGATTTTGATCTGCTTGACCATGATGCCGATCTCCGCTATCAGCAGGGTGGTGAACAGGATCAGGAAGATAAAGAAAGTCGCCTGGACGTTGCCGCTGCCGATGGGAGTGGCGGCAACGTTCACCGGCAGCAGGTTCTGGATGGCCCAGGGCTGCCGACCGACTTCGGCCACCACCCAACCGGCCTGGCTGGCGATAAAGCCGAGAAATATGGAAATGACTGCGGCCTTATTTAGCAAGATACATTTCTCAATATCATCCTTGTACAGGTGGTAAAGAACCAGGGCGAATAAGAGAATAAAGAGGCTGCCCAGAATAACCATGATATGGAAGCTGGCAAAGGTTATCGCAAATGGCGGTACGGCGGCGGCCCCGCTGGCCAGGTAGCCATAACCGAGATCCGCCTGGTTGGCGTTGAAGGTGGCCAGGGCCGTTGCAGCTCCGGCTGCGTCTCCGGATTTTTTGGCGGACTTATAATCGGCCAGGGCGGCTACTGCGATCTTGCCATTGGCGACCCTCTGCTCGGCGCCGATGATGTTGTGCTCAGGATTGCCGTTAACCAGGTCGTCAACGCCAGGAACGAAACCATTGGCACTTCGGGTGGCCAGGAGTGAAAGGACACCCGGAACCTTGACCGCGAATAGGAAGGGCGAGCTGCCGTCCCCAGTCCGCTTGGCGGCATTGGGGATCCCGAAGGCGACCAGTCCCGCGCCGCTTTCGCCCTTATATAGTCCCTCCATGGCCGCCAGTTTCATGGGCTGACGTTGCGCCACCGAATAGGCGGACTCGTCACCATTCATACCGACAAAGAGCGAGGCCAGCAGGCCGAAAACCCCCGCCACCACCATGCTGCGTTTGGCCATCTTCTGGTGCCGCTTCTGCAGGAGAAAGAGGGCTGAGATCCCGACCACGAATAACGCGGCGACGATAAAGCTGGAGCTGGTGGCGTGAACGAACTTGCTGATCGCCACCGGCGAAAGGAAGATATCCCAGATATTCTGCATCTCGAAGCGGGCCTTGTCGGGATTAAAGGCCATGCCGACGGGGTATTGCATCCAGCCATTGGCGATGAGGATCCACAGGGCTGAAAGGTTGGAGCCCACCGCCACCATCCAGGTGGAGAAGAGGTGGAACCTCTTGGAAACCCGCTCCCAGCCAAAGAACATCACGGCAAAGAAGGTCGCTTCCAGGAAGAAGGCGAAGATCCCTTCCACCGCCAGGGGCGCCCCGAAGATGTCGCCCACCATCCAGGAATAGTTTGACCAGTTGGTGCCGAATTCAAACTCCATGATGATGCCGGTGGCCACGCCGATGGCGAAGTTGATGCCGAACAGGGTCATCCAGAACTTGGTGATCTTTTTCCACTCCTCGTTGCCGCTCTTCAGGTAAATCGACTCGAAGAACGCCACCAGGAACGAGAGCCCCAGGGTCAAGGGCACAAATATCCAGTGATACATGGCGGTCAGGGCAAACTGCGCCCGCGCCCAATTCACCGTGTTTAGTATTTCCAAATCCATTTTTTCCTCCTCAAATTAGTAACTTATTACTTTTTTAGTGATCCGGGTGCACTTGGGTCAAAGCGGCGAGGACATGGTCCGCGCGCGCCTGATCCGTGGTGAAATTCGCCCGCAGATAATCGGGGAAAAAGAATTTCGCCAGCGCATACAGAACGACCAGCTTGACCAGAATGACCTTCCATAGCAGCCGGCCGACCACCATGGATTTGAAGCCATCCCAATAAAGGCTGATGATAAGACCGAGTTTGTTTTTCATATTCTCCCCCGGACTTTGCCACACAACCGGATTGCCCGGTGGTGTAAAATTTGATCTGCTCGCAACTACAAAGAACCTTTAACGCCAAGGCGCCAAGGCGCGAAGATAACCTTCTGAAATATAAGGGAAAACTTTGCGCCTTGGCGTCTTTGCGTTAAATTTTATTTTTTCACCAGACCGCCCGCAAACCCTTGCTTTTACGGAGCTGATCCACTCGTTTTTCCAGGTCAGTCCGCCAGTCGGCATGGATCCGGGCCGCCGCCGGACCAATCAATTCCGGTAGGCCGTAGACCAGCCGTTCGGCGGCGCCACTCGACTCGATCACCGCCTCGATGGAGCGAGCGCCGAACTTGTAGTGGGCCAGGAGCAGCCGAAGCAGAAGACCTGAGGTCTTGCGGGCCGCCTGTTTCCAATGGGTGTCCATCTGGTGGGCGATGATGAAGGCCCGCTTTAAGAGAATGCGCCGCAGTTCGGCGAGCTGGGCCGGGGTGGCCGAATCATTTAGGCACTGCTCGGGGATGTCGATGCCGTCAATGTCCAGAACCACCCGCAAACGACTCAGGAAATCGGGGATCTTCAGGGTCTTGACCAGGTCGATATTTTCCTGATGCAGAAGTTGCTCCAGGGACTCCCAGTTGGCCTTGACCCCACCGGCAAAGACGAAAATCGCCCGGCCGATATTGTAAGGAATGCCGTGGACGTAGGTGACCCCGTCCTGCATCGAGGGGAGGAAATAGCGCAGGTAGCCAAATTCGTGCCCGTTATAGCGGCAATCAAACTCATCCCAGAAAACGATGGGCACCATGCCCTTGGCCACCGAGGCGCGGATTGGTTCGATGGCCGAATTAATTTCGTCGGGACCGGAAAACTGGGTCAGATTGAACTCGAAGAATTCGAAGGGATTATGGTCGAATTTACTGGAGATCATCCGGGCCACTTCCTTGACCGCAAAGGACTTGCCGCTGCCGGGCGGGCCAAAGACCCCGATGCAGAGCGGCCGCAGGAAATTTTCCCGGCTGACGTAGCTATCCATGACGTTCTGCAGGGTGGTGATGGCGTCGATTTCCACCGGATCGGTGGTGCGCAGGTGGCCGACCTGGAAGAGGCGGAGGTTGTCAAAGCCGTTCTTCCAGCTGACCTCCTCTTTCAGATAGTGGAGAACCTCGGCGGCGACCCCCAAAAAATTATTGGGCAACTCGGCCGCTTCGGCCTGGCGGAAGGCGGTTTTATAGGGGAAAAATTCCCGGATGGCCGCCTTCTTTTCGGCGCTCCAGCTCTGGCGGGAAACCTGCTCCAGCAGATGATCAAAGGCCGGTTCGGCGGCAGAGAGTTCGATCAGGCAGGGATCTACGGCCCCCGCCGTCACCAGGCAGTTGTCGGCCACCCCGCAGGTGGGGGAAAAATCCAGAACCGGTAGCTGAAGTTGCCCGTCAAAGTGGTAGCCGTGGTCGTTCAGGAACTGCCAGTTGCGCAGCACCCGGTCGGAGAAATCGTAGAAGTAGTTCTGGCAGGCCATCAGCCGACCGGTGCGGATGCAGTCCAGGGCCAGCATGGAGGTGACCAGGGTATCGTAGCAGGGCACCGAACCCCGGTGGCGGGGCGAACTTTTCTCGGGTCGGCAGAACTTACGGTGCCGAAAGAGGATGCCCTCCGGCCCCACATAGAGCAAACCGTGGGGAAACATCTCAATGATCACGTGGCTGCGGTAGATGCGCCGTTCCGCATCCCAAAGCCCCACCTCTGGCGACTGCAGGGCGCGCAGGGCCATGGCCGTAAGGGTTTCCCAGGTGAGGCCACTGTCCATCTCCATCCGAGTGGTTTCCAGATCGGCCAACCGGCAGAAGAGGCAGAAGTCGGCCCCGAACTGGGTAGTCCACTCATGCCAATGGGCTACACTGATGCCCATGCCGATCACCCAGGCGGCGGGGTTGTGTTTTTTCAAGAAGGCGGCGGCCTGGGGCGGATGGCCGCTGTCATCGATGACCATTATGCCTTTGTTGCCCGAAAAAAGTTTGCGGTTGCCGGGGGTAAGCTGTAGTTCCAACCCAGCCTCGTTGCGCCCCTCCGGAGGCAGGATCTGGTGGAACATGAACCAGCCGCGGCTGTCATCACCGGTGGCGATCTTGCGGCGGCGGAAAAACTGATAGACCTCACGGCGTTCGCCATAGGTCCAGGTTTGAAAATTGGTGCGGGGCTCTTCCTGGTCAAGCATGGATTTAAGCCAGGTCAGACACTGCTCCTGGCGGCCTTCTTCAACGGTGGCCCGCCCGGCCAAGAGTTCCAGGGAATCGCCAGGGTTGTAGCCATAGGCAGGCAGACTACCCTCGCGCAACAAACTGACCTCCTTGATCGGCAGACTGCTGATCAGGACGTTGGAGCCGAGAATCAGAATATTTTGAGTTTTTGCGGCCATGGTTGGATTATCGCTGTGGCTTCTTACGAATGTCAAGTGGGGCTAAAACCGGGGGGGCCAGGAAGCAGGAGTCCTCGGTGAGCAGCTCGGCAAAGGAGACCTCGCCCAGGGTGTCGCGCAGTTGGTTGCGCACCTTGATCCACACCCGGTTGACGGCGCAATTGCCACTGGCCCGGCAGACGGCGGAACTGGTCACGCAGTCGTTCAGGGCGATCTGGCCGATGATCGCCTCCACCACCTCCAGCAGAGAAATGTCGCGCGGTTCCTTGCTGAGCACATAACCACCCCGGGCGCCCTGGCGAATCTCGATCAACTTGACCCGGGCCAGTTGCTGGGCAATCTTGGCCAGGAACTTGTCCGGGATGTCACACTGTTCGGCAATTTCCTTGCGGCCGATCAGCGTCCCCTTGCCCTTGGCGGACAGATAGAGGACACAACGGACTGCATATTCTCCGGCTCTGGTAAGACGCATTTTCTCCCCTTGTGGACTGGATCTCATATGCGACATATAAGACCTTTTTAATCTTATATAAAATATGGCCATGGCTTGGCAAGATTTTTTTTAAAATGCTGGGAAATTTTAATTATCAGGTGGGCTTTGGCAGACCTAATTGCTCAGAAGATCGGCCTTGGCATTTTACTTTTGCTTGGCAAGTGGAATAGACTGGGGACAATCGCCATTGGCCGGAGGGGAAATTGCGCAGCGTCCCGTCCCAGGTCCGGTGCTTGCCAAAATGCAGGAGGAACCGAAAATGCTTGAGTTACTGATGAATTTTCACACCTACTTCCTGAACAAAGAACTGACGATTCCCGCGCTGCAAGTGGTCTATTTTTTGGGCCTGATCAATATCCTGATGCTGATCCGCTATTATCGAATCAGCTACCTGGTCAGCCTGATTTTTTCCCTGTACTGGCTGGTGATCTTAAACCAGGACAAATTCGGCCCCACAACCAGTGATGTCGCCTCCGATAGCTGGCTGATGATGGGCGGCGGCCTCTTTCTCCTGATCCTCGCCCTGTTTTGCTTTCTGACCCAGTCCGACAATTGATGCTGGTTCCCGCTTTGCCCAATACTACTCTTGCCCTGATTTCCCCCGGTTTTGTTCGTACCAGAGGAACTGTCGACAGAAACCCCGGATGATCTTGACTTCGCGGGACTGCAACCCCAACCGCCCCAAAAACTTGCGGATCGAGTTCTGCCAATAATCATCCTGCTCATGGTGGGTGTTTTTGAGAAATTCGATTTTTCGCAGCGCCTCTTCGATGTGATCGTACATCCCTTCCATTTCCACGGTGGTGGCCTGTTTCGGAGCAAAGGCGGTGGCGCCGGCCTGGCCGTAAAGCAGCTCGTGGTACAGTTCGTAGCAGTGAATGCCCACGGCCTGGGCCAGATTCAGCGAAGAAAAATCAGCAGTGGGAATGGTCGAAGTAAAGCGACAGAATTTCAGATCGTCGTTGGTCAAGCCGCGATGCTCGGGGCCAAAGAGCAGGGCGGTGGGGTTTGCGGCCAGGAGCGGCGCCACCTTGCCCATGGTTACCCGGGGCGAGTTGGGCGGGCGGCGCTGGCGGCCCTGGCGGGCGGTGGTGCCGACCACCACCGGAAATCCGGCCAGGGCGCTTTCCAGGTCGGCGAACAGCTCCATGCGGTCGATCAGTTCGGCCGCCTTGTGGGTGGCCATCTTCAACATCTTTTCTTGGTCCGGCGGTTCATTGCGGACCACGATCAGCCGGGTAATCCCGCAGTTCATGGCCACCCGGGCCGCCGCCCCGATGTTCTCGGGATATTTGGGCTCAACCAGGACGATGGCCACATTGGCCAGGGCCTGGGTTAGTTCGGATTCGCTGATTAGGGTCATTTAATTCCTTCAGATGTTTCTATAAAAGCAGTTTGATTTTATCAGGATGCTACTGATAGATCCCCTCACCCAGCCCTCTCCCTGAGGGCGAGGGTATTTTCTCCCAACTTTCGAGACTTGATGGTCTTTCCTGGAAATTTAGCAGGGCAAGGTCGAACAAACATCAGCACCAGCGGTGCACCTAATTTCTCCCTCGCCCTCAGGGAGAGGGTTGGGGTGAGGGGGATAATTAGTAATTCCAAGATCTAAGCAAGACAACTCCTACCCCAACACCCGCACCGCCCGCTGCCGCAGATAATGATCGGCCAAAGTCAAAGCGACCATCGCCTCACAAACCGGATTAATCCGGGGGATGGCGGCGATGTCGTGGCGCCCCCCCACCTTGATCTTTACCGCCTCACCAGCCAGGTTGATGCTCTCCTGCTCGCGGCTGATCGAAGGGATGGGCTTCACCGCCACCCGGACGACGATCTCCTGGCCACTGGAGATCCCGGCCAGGATGCCGCCAGCATTGTTGCCCGTGAAACCCGCCGGGGTGATGGGATCATTATTCTCCGAGCCACGCAGGGCCGCCGCCGCAAAACCGGCGCCGATCTCTACTCCTTTGACCGCCCCGATGGACATCAGCGCCCGGGCCAATTCGCCGTCCAACTTATCAAAGACCGGTTCGCCCAGCCCGGCGGGGACGCCGCTGGCGACGATCTCGACGATGCCGCCCAGGGTGTCGCCTTCCGAGCGGACCTGGGCCACCAGTTCCGCCATCCGGGCGGCGGCCTCAGCATCCGGGCAGAAGAAGGGATTGCTCTCGCTGGCAGCCCAATCGCGCTGGTTGGTGGAAATCCCGCCCAGGGCCACGGTGCAGGCCCGCACCGTGATGCCTATCCCGGCCAGGAGCTTGCGCGCCACCGCTCCCGCTGCCACCCGCCCGGCAGTTTCTCGGGCCGAGGCACGACCGCCGCCGCGATGGTCGCGGATGCCGTATTTTTTGAGATAGGTGATATCGCCGTGGCCAGGTCGGAAAATATCTTTCAGATTGTCGTAGGACTTGCTGTGGGCGTCCTTATTGAAGATCACCAGGGAAATCGGAGTGCCGGTGGTCTTACCCTCGAAGATCCCGGACATGATCTCCACCCGGTCCGGTTCCTTGCGGGGTGTGGAGGCGGGGCCGCTGCCCGGTCGCCGCCGATCGAGATCGCGCTGGATATCTTCCGCCGATAACTCTAAGCCAGGTGGACAACCGTCCACCACCGCCCCCACCGCCGTGCCGTGCGACTCACCCCAGGTGGTTACCCGGAAAACCTCGCCGAAAGTACTGCCTGCCATTTTTTTCACCCTGTCTATTTGCGAATTTACCCCACCCCGGCCCTCCCCTTGGTAAGAGGAGGGGGTAGTCTTGCGGCATAATACTTGGCCACAAGAGCGGAGAAATACCCCCCTCCTTACCAAGGAGGGGTTGGGGGAGGTGTCTTTAAACTTTGTCGTTACCGCGCCGCTGCGGAGGCGGTTTCGCCAATCAAACCGAAATCGACCCTTCCAGATATAATACGGCCCTACCAGCAATGCTAACTCTATCACCGCGCTCCTCGCACCAGAGTTCCCCACCCCGGGCCGAGATCTGCCGGGCGGTCAGTACCTTTTTTCCCAGCTTCTTCGCCCAAAAGGGAACCAGCACGCAGTGGGCGGAACCGGCCACCGGATCTTCGGGAATCCCGAAACGAGGGGCGAAAAAGCGTGAGACGAAATCGCAGTTTTCTCCCGGCGCGGTGACAATCACACCCCGGCAAGCTATTCCCGCCAGGGCGGTAAAGTCGGGGCGCAGCTCGCGGACACTCTTTTCATCGACCAGCTCGACCAGCAGATCTTCCGCCGAACTCAATACCGCCAGGGCTTGGGACGGGATAGCTTTTTCCAGAAGGAGCGGCGGGCTTAGCGGCTGGCTGGAGAGGGCTGGAAAATCCAGCTCCAGCAGATCGCCACGACGGCTGACCCGCAGATCGCCACTGTGGCGGGTGCGGAAGCTGATGCTCTCCTCCGGCCACTGGCGATGGGCAAAAAGAACAAAGGCGCTGGCCAGGGTGGCATGGCCGCAGAGGGCCACCTCGGTCACCGGGGTGAACCAGCGCAGGTCGTAGCCCCTGGCATTGCGGACCAGGAACGCGGTTTCCGATAAATTGTTCTCAGCGGCAATACCCTGCAACACCCGCTCTTCCAGCCACTCATCCAACAGACAGACCGCCGCCGGATTGCCGCTAAACAGCGTCGAAGTAAAAGCGTCAACCTGATACATGGGGATCTTCATGGCCCTGCCGGTTTTACTGTATTAAGCAAAATCGCCTCAATCTCCCCGGCCACCTCATTAACCGGTCGATTGGAATCCACCGCCAGATGGGCAGCCGCCCGGTAGAGCGGCTCCCGCTCGGCCAGCACGGTTGCAGTTTCGGCGCGGATGTCGCAGCCAGTCAGCGAAGGGCGCTGGCTACCGCTGGCCGGGTCGCTGCCCAGGCGCTGGCAGATCAATTCCAGGGTCGAGGTCAACCAGACTACCAGGCCGGTTTCCCGCAGGGCTGGCCAGAGATCCTGGTGCAGCACCGCGCCGCCGCCGGTGGCGATCACCCCTTCTTTCAGGTCGACAAGTTCCCGCAGCAGGTCCTTTTCTTTGGCCCGAAAAAAGTCCCAGCCGTGCGCCGCCACCACCTGGCTAATTTCGCCATGCCGGGAGGTGAGGACCTGGTCCATATCGAGGAATTCGACCCCCAGGTGCGCGGCCAGCAACCGTCCCACCGAACTCTTGCCGGTGGCCCGAAAGCCGACCAGGATGATTTTGCGGATTGGTGTGTTCATTCTTTGGATGATCTCGCAAGAAGGCATTTCTTAACGCAAAGGCGCAAAGGCGCAGAGCTTTATTCCTTTGTTTCGGGATGTTACCCTTGCATCTTCGCGCCTTTGCGCCTTTGCGTTAAGGTTTTCGTTTTTCCGAGCGGATAACCGGGCGTAAGGCGTGGGCACAAAAACGTGCCCACCCTACGGCTCTTCCCATTTACGGGAGGATGGCAGTTGCTGTCAAACATAAAACCGCCTTGCGGTTCCAGGGGATTTTTCTTAAAAGGGGAGTTCCCGGATTAATATCGGTCACCGAACCAAGGAGTTTTGCCATGAAACAGATCATTGTCCTGGCCACCCGCAACAAGGGCAAGGTCGAGGAACTTCGCGAAATGCTCAAGGATTTCCCCATCGACCTGAAGAGCCTGAACGACTTCGGGCCCATTCCCGAGGCGGTGGAAGACGGCGTCACTTTTGATGAAAACGCCTACAAGAAGGCGCTCTTTACCGCCAAGGTTCTGGGCCTGCCCGCCATGGCCGACGACTCCGGCCTGGTGGTCGAGGCCCTGGATGGGGCGCCGGGGGTCTACTCGGCCCGTTACGCCGGCGAGAAGGCCACCGACGCCGACAACGTCCAGAAACTGCTGGCCGAACTGGCCGGTAAAACCGACCGCCGCGCCGCCTTTCATTGCGTGATCTCCATCGCCGTTCCCACCGGCCCGGCCCTTACTTATGAGGGAAGCTGCGAAGGAGAGATCCTTGCGGCTCCCAGAGGCGTGAGCGGCTTCGGCTACGACCCGATCTTCTTTTCCCCCCAACTGGGCAAGACCTTCGCCGAGGCGGGCATGGCCGAGAAAAACCAGATCAGCCACCGGGGAATGGCCATGGCCCAGGTGGCCAAGGAGTTCGAGCAAATCTTAAAATGGCTCAACCAGCGACTGCTGGAGGCCAAGCCGCCCAAGCCCGATCACGAACAGTTCGAGCATAACGACTGGTCGGAAGAGAAGATGGTTTGAGGCCGGAACGCCACAACTCAGGCCCAGTCAGGATGCGCCCATGAGCGCCATTCTGCAATGCCCGGTTTGCCGACAACCACTGCTGATCTCGGCGAACGGCTACCAATGTGCGGCCGGGCACTCTTTCGATGCCGCCCGCCAAGGCTATGTTAATCTCCTGCTGGCCCACAAAAAGCATTCCAAAGTGCCGGGAGATGACCCGGACATGGTCCAGAGCCGCCGACGCTTTCTGGATTTGGGCTATTACCAGCAGGTCTCCGACACCATCAACACCGCCGTCAGCGGCGCCCTGGCTGGACTTCAGCCCAGCAGCAGTTGCAACCTTCTCGACGCCGGATGTGGCGAGGGTTTTTATCTGCAACGTCTCAAAGCGGCGCTGGATCATAGTAGCCAGGCCTACCCGCCAATCACTTACCACGGCGTCGATGTGGCCAAGTTTGCGGTCCGCCAGGCCACCCAGCGCGACCGGGGCATGGCCTGGTTCGTGGCCAGCATCAACGATCTACCCATTTTGGATGGTTCCCTGGATCTGCTGCTCAGTGTCTTTTCGCCGACCAACATTTTAGAGTTTGCCAGAATTCTCAAACCCTCCGGCAGCCTGGTCTTCGCCAGCCCCGGACCCAGACACCTCAATGGCCTGCGGGAGATCATCTATCCAGTCACCCGGGAGCATGAAGAGTCGTCGATAACAGAAAAAGCCAAAGAACATTTTTCCTCTGCCACCGTGGCGCGGATCAATTACCCCATCCTCCTTAAAAACCCGCAGGAGATCATGGACCTGCTGGCGATGACGCCCTATTACTGGAACATCGATCAGCCCACCAAGGCCAAGGTGGCGGCCCTCGACCATCTGGCCCTGGATGTCGATGTGGAGATTCGCGTCTTCACTAAAAAATAGCTCCGGGAGCAGCTTACCAATGTGTGAATTCTGCACCAAACATGGCGACGGGCAGGTCTGGTTTAAAAATGCCGCCAATTATGCCAATGATCTGATGGCCGATCTCAACCGCCGCCGCTACATCAAAGATTTTTTCACCTCCACCATCGAGGCGGGGGTCGTCACCATCGGGCGGCTGGAAACCATCTATCAGAAGAAGAAAATTCTGCCCGAGCGGGTGGTTCGCCAGATGGTGACCCAGGCCGGGGCAGAGCATTTCGGCCAGGTGGTGACCATTGAGGATATCCGGGAAATTGTCGGCCGGGCGGCCACCGTGGTCAGGATGCCCTGTGCCTGCCGCTGGGCAGCGCTAAAGAAAGAGGCCCGCTGCTGCTATAGTGTCAGCTATACCCCGGAAACCTGGTACCAGAACCTGGATATGGGTTATTTCGGCACCGCTCCCGACATGGGGCTGGAGAGCCTCAGCCCGGCCGAGGCCATCGCCCAGATGGAGGCAATGGAAAAAGATGGGGCCGTCCACACCATCTGGACCATGATCACCCCCTTCATCGGCGCCATCTGTAACTGCCAACCCGGCGACTGCCTGGGGCTGCGCACCCTGGCCCTGGATGTTGAGACCATGCATCGCGGCGAAGAGCAGGCCGTGGTCGATACCAACCTCTGCAATGGCTGCGGGAGCTGCCAGGATGCCTGCCACTTCGGCGCCATCAGCAGCAGCGGGTCGGGCAGAGATTGCCGGGCGGAGATCAATGCGCAAAAGTGCTTCGGCTGCGGTTTATGCCGCAACTCTTGCCCGCAGGAGGCCATTGGCATGGTGACTCGGGTACCGTCATTCCCGCGAAAGCGGGAATCCAGAACTAGTTGATTTATCGTGAAACTGGATTCCCGATTGCTACCTCGGGAATGACGAAATCGGACTTTTGCAAGAGGCTCATGTGGCTGAAGATTAGTAGTAGTCAGATCATTTCTTGGGCGGCCCGGCCAGGATCATCTCGGCGATGGTCATCTTGACCCGCCCGCCCTGCCACTTTACCGCCGTCAGCAACTCCCGCTCCAGCTCGGCCAATTCCCGATAAAGCTCGGTGCGCTCCACCTCGGGGATATTTTCCCGATCAACGGTCAACTCCTGGCAGCGAGAACAGCCGGGGAAGCTCAGCTTCTGGCCATCCGGGCGGGTCACCGCCGCTGGCACCCCGTGCATCCGGCAGATCATCAGACGATGGCTGTAAAGGACGCAAAGACCTTCCTCATTCAGGGGGCAGACAATCTGCGGCCGCTCGTTCTTGGCCATGGCATTAGCCGCCCCGGCCAAATAGCTCTCGGCCCGGCGCCGAATACGGGCCTGATGGTCCGAGTGCAAGGCCGCCAGCCCCAACCAGAGATAGCTCCACTCGGTTACTGTGTGGTGCATAAAGAAGCTGTCACAGCAGTTGTCCTCGCAACCGTTACAGGAAAAGGCCAGTTCCCCGGCCACCTGGTTGTAGGCATCTTCCATGCGCTGGTAAAGTGTGGTCAGCCGGGTGGACAGTTCGGGGGTAAGCAGATTTTCACTCATCGGATTGCCATTTTTTTGTTATCTTTGGGAACGTAGTCAATGAACAGTTGCCACATGGTGAAAACAGCAGCCGAATGTCTATTTCATTCCCTCATCCCGACCTTCTCCCGGAGGGAGAAGGAGGTTTAATCCCCTCTCCCTCCGGGAGAGGGCTAGGGTGAGGGAATCATTCGTCACTTCAGATGAGGCGCTTAAGACAGTACTTCATCCCCACCAAAAAACCAAGGAAGAGCCATGACCGAACCCGCCCGTCTCAAATGCTTCAAGGCCTACGATATCCGCGGTCGGAAGCCGGACGAACTGAATGAGGAACTGGTCGAGCGCATTGGCCGGGCCACAGCTGCCCATCTGCGCCCTAAGAAAATGGTGATCGGTCACGACATCCGCCTCTCCAGCCCCGCCTTCAGTGCGGCCCTGGCCCGGGGGTTGACCGCATCCGGGGTGGAGGTCCTGGACTTGGGCCTCTGCGGCACTGAGGAGGTATATTTTGCCACTTGGCACTTGGAATGTGACGGCGGGGTAATGATCACCGCCAGCCACAACCCCGCCGATTACAACGGCCTCAAATTGGTCCGTTCTCTGGCCCGGCCCATCGGCGCCGATAGCGGCCTGCGGGAGATCGAGGCGCTGACCGGTAGCGGCAAATTCACCAACAGTGCCCAGCCCGGCACTCTGCGCCCTTACGACAACCGGCCTGCCTTCATCGACCATCTGCTGACCCACGTCGATACTACCACCCTCAAACCCTTGAAGATCGTCGCCAACCCCGGCAACGGCTGCGCCGGACCCACCCTGGATGCCCTGACGCCGCACCTGCCCTTCGAGTTCGTTAAAATTAACTACGCCCCCGACGGCACCTTTCCCAACGGCATCCCCAACCCGCTGCTCCCCGACCACCGCGAGGCCACGTCCCGGGCGGTGCGGGAGGCCGGGGCCGATTTCGGCATCGCCTGGGATGGCGACTTCGATCGCTGCTTCCTCTTCGACGAGACCGGCCGATTCATCGAGGGCTACTACATGGTCGGCCTGCTGGCCCAGGCAATCCTGGCCGAACATCCCGGCGAGAAGATCATCCACGACCCCCGCCTGATCTGGAATACCCAAAAGATCGTCAAGGAGGCTGGCGGTATCCCGATCCTGAGCGTCACCGGCCACGCCTTCATCAAGGAGCGGATGCGCCAGGAAAACGCCATCTACGGCGGCGAGATGAGCGCCCACCACTACTTCCGCGACTTCGCCTACTGCGATTCCGGGATGATCCCCTGGCTGCTGGCGGCCAGCATCATCAGCCGCAGCGGCAAGAAGCTCTCGGAGCTGGTGGACGAGATGATCGCAGAGTTCCCGGTCAGCGGCGAGATCAACAGCACCGTGGCCGATCCGGCGACGGCGTTGCAGCGGGTTGAGGCGTTCTGCACCGGGGAAATCGGCGAGATTGACCGCACCGACGGCTTCAGCTTCGCCACCTCGGCCTATCGCTTTAACCTGCGGCAATCCAACACCGAGCCGTTGTTGCGGCTCAATGTGGAAAGCCGGGGCAACAGGGAGTTGATGGAGCAGAAGACCGCCGAGTTGCTGGCCCTGATCCGGCAATAGATTCCCGAGAGCTTATAAAATCTCCTGTGCAACTGGCATATTAACCCCCACAAATACGTCATTCCGGCGGATGCCGGAATCCAGAGTCTTGGAGGGCTGATGACTAAACAGCCGACTGTCTACATTCTGGCCAGCCGTCGCAACGGAACCCTTTATGTCGGGGTGTCCTCGGCGCTGGTGAAGCGTGTGTGGGAACACAAAAACGATGTGGTTGAGGGATTCACCAAGAGGTATGGGGTGCATCAGCTTGTCTGGTATGAGCAGCACGAAACGATGGAATCGGCGATAAGGCGGGAGAAGGCAATCAAGGAATGGCAGCGAAAGTGGAAGCTGGCGTTGATAGAGAAAACCAACCCCACCTGGCAAGATTTGTATGAGGGGATTCTCTGATTGGGGGCTCTTGAGTGCCCTGCCGAGGAAGCTTTGATCGGCGAAATTGTGATATGACACAACGCGCAAGCCGGTGGCCAGTATCTTCTGGATTCCGGCTTTTGCCGGAATGACGTTTGAAGGGGACGTAGACCTGTCACTGTTTACGCCTTGTTGGACCACCGAACAGTGGCAGATAACCGCTGCGGTCGACAGTACTACAAGCGAGCTGGGGAGTAAGGACGCGGAGCGTGGGAACGATTAAAACCATGTGAATAAGAGAGGAAAAACCATGAAAGTCATCGCCATCAACGGCAGTGCCCGCAAAACCTGGAACACCGGAACCTTGCTGCAGCAGGCCCTGGCAGGGGCGGCCAGCGTTGGGGCGGCGACCGAATTGGTCCACCTCTACGACCTCGACTACAAGGGCTGCACCAGCTGCTTCGCCTGCAAATTGGTGGGCAGTCCCTCGGAGGGACGCTGCGCCATGCAGGACGGCGCCACCCCGCTCCTGCGGATGATCGAGTCAGAGGCGGACGCGCTGATCCTGGGCTCGCCCATCTACTTCGGCTCCATGTCCGGGGAGATGCACTCCTTTCTGGAGCGACTGCTCTTCGCCCCCTTTGTGTATTCCAACCCGCCGCGCTCCCTCTTCCCCCGCCAGATCAGGACCGGTTTTATCTACACCATGAATGTCAACGAGACGATCAGCACCCGGCTGGGCTACGAGAAGATGTTTGCCGCCACTGCCGGATCGTTGCAGCGCATACTCGGGGCGTCCGAAACCTTCTGCAGCTACGACACCTGCCAGTTCCTGGATTATTCCAAGGTGGTGATGGAGTATTTGGACCCGGTCCACAAACAGGCGCGGAAGGAGCAGGTTTTCCCCGAAGAGTGTCGGCGGGCCTTCGAGTTCGGCCGCCGCCTGGCGGACGGGTGAGTTTACCATTGATCCGGAAATAGAACGGGATCCTACCGACTCCCGCACACCAAGCAGCCGCCCTCCGGTGGGAGTGGTCGCCTGACCGCGAATGCCCAGATGATAATGGCTTCGTGCCCCAACCTGAGAAGATTCGCGACCAGGCGGTCGCTCCCACAGGGTGGATTTAGGTATCGCGTTGAAATTATTGGAGGAAACTCAAAATGGCATACGATCAAGGCCTGGCCCAGCGAGTCCGGGAGCTGCTGGAAGAACTCCCCGGCTACCAGGAGAAAAAGATGTTCGGCGGCATCTGCTTCCTCATCTACGGAAACATGGCCTGCGGCATCATTAAGGATGACCTGATCGTCCGAGTCGGCCCGGTAGCCTACGCCGAGGCCCTGCACCAGCTGGAAGCGCGGCCTTTCGACCTCACTGGCAAAGTCATGACCGGCTGGGTGATGGTCGGCCCGGAGGGCTGCGAAGGCGATGATGAACTGGGCGACTGGGTGGAGAAAGGCGCCAACTTTGCCCGCACCCTGCCCGCCAAGGGCAAATGACGGGTAACCCATCCAGGAACGTGGGAACGATAATCGTGGGGATGCTGAGGGACGAACCGCATCAATTACGACATTTATCCGGCGAAATAGGCGAGGCAGGCAATAGCTTCTCTACCGATGCGGTTCGTTCTTCACCGCATCCACACGACAAACTCCCCTGCCACCGGCCCTTGATTTCCCACTTGAGTTTTATACAAGAAAATATATAATACGGTAGCATGAAAGAGATCGTTTTCCACGGCACATCCCGCCGCGACCTTAAGGACTTCTCGCCGGAAGCGCGGCGGGCGGCGGGGTATCAGCTCGACAGGGTTCAGGCTGGCCTTGAGCCAAGCGATTGGAAACCGATGATGAATATCGGCCAAGGTGTGAATGAAATCAGGATCAGGGCAGACGACGGGCAGTATCGGATAATTTACGTCGCCAAGTTCGCCGATGCGGTGCATGTTCTGCATGCCTTTCAGAAAAAGGCGCAACGAACCGCCAAGGTTGACCTTGACCTGGCGCGCAAGCGCTACAACGAGATAGTGAGACAATCATGAGCGAGACATTCACAAATGTATGGGACGCGCTGGAAGATGACCCGGCAGAGCGGGAAAGCCTGAAGATCAAAAGCAGGCTGGTGATTGACATCGAACAGCGGATCAAAGCCCTTGGACTAACCCAGGCCCAGGCCGCCAAACTCATGGGTATATCCCAACCCAGGGTGAGTGATGTGGTCAACGGCAAGATTGACCGCTTCACCATTGACATGCTGATCACTATGCTGATCCGACTCGGCCTGCACGTCGAGGTGGGGCTGAGAGCCGCATAAAGCCACACGGGAACGATTAGAGGTGTTAATGGGAATTAAGTATTGCGTCCCCGGAATTTGCTTCTGCATATACAAAAGGCAGAGCCAATTGAATGACTCTGCCTTTGTATTTTTGTATTACTGTTCACTGTGAGGGTAGCAACACTGACAAATTGTCACCACATACTCAAAAATCTCCAGCATCTATTTCATGATGAGTATGGCTCACGGGGAACCAGTTATTATGGTAATTCACGCCGCTATTAATGACATAGGTTGTCGTTTCTTTGTTATCGACGGTGCCGTTGTTGTCATTGTCAGTCTCAGTGATTCGCGACACTAACTGCCCATCGGTATTACGAGACAAAGTACTGGTGGTTCTCCTATCGACAGTACCATTGTTGCCAGTGTCTTCCTCATCGATCCACGACAGCAACTGCCCGCTGGCGTTGTAGGAGTACGTGGTAGTGCTTTTATGATCGATGGTGCCGTTGTTGCCAGTGTCACTCTCATCAATACGCGACAGCAGCTGCCAGTTAGCGTTCCAAGAGAATGCAATGGTGGCTTTGTAGTCGATGGTGCCGTTGTTGTCATCGTCTTCCTCATCAACATACAACGCCATCTGCCCGCTGGCATTGTAAGAGTACGTAAAGATCTTTTTGCGATCAACGGTACCGTTGTTGTCATCGTCAAACTCAGTGATTAGCGACACTAGCTGCCCGTTGGCATTCCACGAGCATGTCTCGGTTTTTCTGAAATCGATAGTCCCGTTGTTATCACTGTCACTCTCAGTTATCGTTGACACCCACTGTCCGCTGGCGTTGTGAGAGTACGTACTGGTCGTTTTAGCATCAATGGTGCCGTTGTTGCCAAGATCATTTTCTTCGATCTTCGACACCATCTGCCCATTGGAATTGTAGGTAAAGGTGGTGGTTGTTTTGCCATCGATGGTGCCGTTGTTGTCAGTGTCTGACAAGGCAACGCTGGAAGAGGGCGGATTGAAATTTGAAACGCTGTTGCCTCCTCCACCCGTAGGCTGGGGTGTATCACTCCCGCCACCACTCCCACCACCACAGGCAGTGAGCGATGTTAATGACATCAATAGCAAAGCGCGGATGAACAGGTTTTTCGTCGAAATATGGGAATTCAAGGCGGTCCTCCTTTTGGGTTTTTGTGTCACACCCAAAAAAAAGAGTGCGACTTCAAGTTGCCGCCTTTTAGAGGTACCGCCAAGCACCCACAACGAGACAACAACGAGAAGCCGCACCCACCCGGGGCGCGGTTCCGTCAGTGTCGACTCGTTGTTTGTAAAATTGGCGGTTTTCTAAAAGGCGACTCTGCGTACACGCAGAACTATATTTTTGGATGTATGTTACTTCATGTCCGGCTTTGTAATTGCCTCCTGGATTTGTTTGATAACCTCTGCAATTTCACAGTTGTAGGCGGGTTCACCACCATTAGCGGATAGAAATTGCCATGTTTGCTAAGGCCTGTCAATGTTCATTGTCCTAACTCCCCTCGCCACCAGTCTATTTCGATCAGATGAGTTAGATGGAAACAAGCAACTCATCCGGCTAAATGGAAGGCCCAGAAATATTCGCGACCGGGCGGTCGCTCCCACGGGTGCAACTCGACAGGCCAAGGGGCAGCAAACCTTTGTGGGAGCGGTCGCCTGACCGCGAATAACCTAGGCCACCGAATCTGCCAGCTCCTACTTCCCCACCGCTTCCCCCTGCCCTGCTTCCCCCACCGCCTTATCCTCCACCAGCGCCGCTTTGATCCGGCCGGTAATGTGCGCTGGCACCGTCACCGCTAGTTGGGCCGCGTAGGAAATCCCCGGGTCCAGGGTTGTCCAGCGCAGCCCTTCCCCGGCAATATAGGTGGAATAGGCTGGGTAGAGAACCTTGTAGGAATCTTTCTGTTCCTCCGACTTTTGCTTTTCGATGGTGTAACCGATGGCGCCACCGGTGGCCTGGGCCTCATGCCAGAGCGGCACCAGGGGTAGGATGCCCATCACTGCATACCAGCCCCGGAATCCCCGGCTCTTGCTGGAAAAATCCTTGGCATGACCGGCCTCGTGCAGGGCGATGGCCGGATCGTCGGAATAGAGGTTGATGGTGTTGGTGTAGGGATTGTACTCATCGCCACCAATCAGCCCCGCAAAGAAGCGCCCCGGAAGGATGGTGTAATAGGCGGTGGCAATGGCCCCGGCGGTGTATTTGAAAAATCCCGGCATCTCCCGGTTGTGGATAAGCCGCAGCCACTCGCCGCCCGGGGCATACTGGTTGACCCGAACCTTGACCTCGGAGAGGTGGTTGTCGGCCAGATAACCGGCCAGAAGCGCCTCGTTCTCGGGCGAAAACTGGTGACTGTCCGCCTCCCAGTCCAGGAGCAGCAGTTTCGTGGGCAACGAGATCACATAATGGCCAGCGCCATCCAGAAAGGGCACTGGCCGCCCCCGGTCGATCTGGGTTTCCGCCGCTTCGGGATATGGGACTTCGGCAGACTCCCGGGCCACACCATACTGATAAGGGACGGTGGCGCAGCCTCCCGCCAGGAGCAGCAATAGCAACACCACCGGTGATAAATTGTAGCGTGTCTTGGACATGAATCAGCCTCAATAGATTGTCTTCAGTAACGTTTCTGTGACGTAATCGCGGCGATTCGTCATTGCGAGGAGGGGCGTAGCCCCGACGCGGCAATCTCAAGCAGTTCTGCGCATTTTCTATATGCGTCCGAGTCATAGTTGCCGTCCGCCAGGAGATTGCTTCGTCGCTACCCTCCTCGCAATGACGAGTTTTACCGAGCCAAGGCATTCGCGGTTAAAGCCGCTCCCACTTGCACTACCAGCAACGCGGCAAACTCCCGGCCACACACAGTTATTCCCTTTCCCCGCTGCTTGTCAAGGAGCACCACCACCAGCCAAAACAACATGATATTTGCATTCCCCACCCGTATGTGCTAAAAACCTTCTCCGCAGTCGCCATTATTATTTGTTCACATAATCAGTAGCTTTGCTGCTCACTTCCGCCGTTATTTTCCCCGAGAAGGATATAAACATGACCACTCCCACGATCATCTACACCGCCATCGACGAGGCCCCGGCCCTGGCCACCTATTCGCTGCTCCCCATCCTCCGCGCCTTTACCAAGGGCTCGGGCCTGACCTTCGTGACCAAGGACATCTCTTTAGCCGGGCGGATCATTGCCAACTTCCCAGAATACCTGAGCGAGGCCCAACGGCTGCCCGACGATCTGGGGGAACTGGGTAAGCTGGTCAAACTGCCGGATACCAACATCATCAAGCTGCCCAACGTCAGCGCCTCGGTGCCGCAGTTAAAAACCGCGGTCAAGGAGCTGCAAGGCAAGGGCTACGCCATCCCGGACTATCCCGAGGAGGCCAAGAGCGAGGCGGATAAGGCTTTGCAGGCCCGTTTCGCCAAGGTTCTGGGCAGCGCCGTCAATCCGGTGCTGCGCGAGGGCAATTCGGACCGGCGCGCCTCGGCGGCGGTCAAGGAGTTCGGCAAGAAAAACCCGCACCGGCTGATGAAACCCTGGCCGACCGGCTCCAAATCCCGGGTGGCCCACATGACCGGCGGCGACTTTTACGGCAGTGAGAAATCCCTGACCGTGGCTGCGGATTGCCAGGTACGGATCGAGTTTGTCGGTACGGATGGCGGCGTCAAGGTGTTGAAGGAGAAGACCGGGCTGCTGGCCGGAGAGGTAATCGATACCGCTGTGATGAGCGTCGCGGCCCTGCGCTGCTTCTACGGTGAGCAGATCAGCGCCGCCAAGGCCGAGGGACTGCTGCTCTCCCTGCATCTGAAAGCGACCATGATGAAGGTCTCCGACCCTGTGATGTTCGGTCACGCCGTGGCCGTCTTCTACCGGGAGGTCTTTGCCAAGCACGCCGAGACCTTCCAAACCCTGGGGGTCAACCTCAACTACGGCATCGCCGATCTCTATGCCAAACTGGAGCGGTTGCCCGCCGAGAAAAAGGTCGAGATCGAGGCCGATCTCGCCGCCGTCTACCAGCAAAACTGCCAGCTGGCCATGGTCGATTCGGCCAAGGGCATCACCAACCTCCATGTTCCCAACAACGTTATCGTCGATGCCTCCATGCCGGTGGTGATCCGCGACGGCGGCCGGATGTGGGGGGCTGACGACCAGTTGCATGACACCATCGCCATGGTCCCCGATCGCTGTTACGCCACGATCTACCAGGAGGTTATCAGCGACTGTAACCAGCACGGCGCCTTCAACCCGGCCACCATGGGCAGCGTCGCCAACGTCGGCCTGATGGCCCAGAAGGCCGAGGAGTATGGCTCCCACGACAAAACCTTCCTAGCTCCGGCTACCGGCGCCATCCGCATCGTCGATATCGGTTCCGGCGCCACCCTGCTGGAACAAAAGGTTGAGACCGGCGACATCTTCCGGGGTTGCCAGACCAAGGACGCCCCGATCCGCGACTGGGTCAAGCTGGCGGTCAATCGGGCCAAAGCGACCAACACCCCGGCTATCTTCTGGCTGGACAAGAACCGCGCCCACGACGCCCAACTGATTGCCAAGGTTAATCAGTACCTACCGGAGCATGATACCACTGGCCTTGAGATCAGCATCATGCAGCCGGACACGGCCATGCGCTTCTCTCTGGCCCGGGTCCGCCAGGGCCAGGACACCATCTCGGTGACCGGCAACGTTCTCCGTGACTACCTCACCGACCTCTTCCCGATCCTGGAATTGGGCACCAGCGCCAAGATGCTCTCCATCGTGCCGCTGATGAACGGCGGTGGCCTTTTCGAGACCGGGGCCGGTGGCTCCGCCCCCAAGCATGTCGAGCAGTTCCTGAAAGAAGGCCATTTGCGCTGGGATTCCCTGGGCGAGTTCTGCTCGCTGGTACCATCCTTCGAACATATCTACGCCACCTTCGCTACCCCCAGGGCCAAGCTCTTCGCCGCGACTTTGGACCAGGCCATCGGCCAGCATCTGGAACAGCAGCGCTCGCCCTCCCGCAAGGTGGGCGAGCTCGACACCCGGGGCAGCCATTTCTATCTGGCCCTCTACTGGGCCCAAGCCCTGGCCGGACAGAGTGACGACCTGGAAGCCCAGGCTCGTTTCGCCCCGGTGGCCCTGGCCCTGGCCGAGAAGGAGGCGCAGATCGTTGCCGAACTCAAAAGAGCCCAGGGACAGCCGGTGGAGATCGGCGGCTACTACCACCCCGAGCTGGAGAAGGTCACCCGGGCCATGCGCCCCAGTGCGACCTTTAATGCGATTATTGACGGAATGTAAGAGATCGAACCGACAGGTCAGATCAGTCGGACAGGTCTGACTGATCTGACTGATCCCCACATAACCTTGACTATACGGAGTTTTTAGACTATTAGCTTTGGTTCGTAGAATCCCGGCAACCGCACAAATCCTTAGCCACTCCGCCCGCCGGACTAAAAACCACCAGAACTCTCACTCACCTTCTGCACCAGCAGGTAATCTCAAACAAAGGACTTTGAATCGCTGACAACCACACCCCATCCCGAGCCCGTCAGCTTTTTTCGCCAACCCTATGATCCGAAAGTTCGTCAACTTCATCCGTAACCGCCTCCGCAAACCCGCCACTCCTGATCATACCGCCACCCCCCTTGACGCTGCCGCAGCCAGCGCCGCCAGCGAGGCCGAGAAAAAACGCCGCCGCTCCCGTAAACGCAAACCGGCGGGGGCAGCCCAGCCCGGTGAAGCTGCGGCTATCGCCGTTGCCGCCCCTTGGGATCCGGAGAGTTTCCAGGTCACCCCCGAAGAGGGCAAGGCCCGCTTCCACGACTTTGACTTAAACCCGGAGGTGATGCACGCCATTGCCGACCTGGGCTTTAATTACTGCACCCCGATCCAGGGCCAGTCATTACCCCACACCCTGGCTGGCAGCGACGTGATTGGCCAGGCCCAGACCGGCACCGGCAAAACCGCCGCCTTTTTGATCACCGTCCTGCAAAGCGCCCACCTCCAAGGGCGAGCCACCGCCATCGGCACCCCTCTCGCCCTGGTCCTGGCCCCCACCCGGGAGCTGGTCATGCAGATCTCCAAGGATGCCCAGGAACTCTCCCGCCACAGCGGCGTGCGGGTCGCCTCGGTGTACGGCGGCATTGATTACCAGAAGCAGCAGACCCAGTTGGAAAAAGCGCCGGTGGATCTGGTGGTTGCCACCCCCGGCCGCTTGCTGGATTTCCTGCGCAATAATATCGTTCACCTCGATAAGCTGCGGATTCTGATCATCGACGAGGCCGACCGGATGCTCGACATGGGCTTCATCCCCGACGTCCGCAAGATCGTCAACTCCACCCCGCCCAAAGAACAGCGCCAGACCCTGATGTTCAGCGCCACCATTACCCCCGAGGTCAGCCATCTCGCCTCGCAATGGACCAAGAAGCCGGTGATTGTCGATATCGCCCCCGAGCAGGTGACGGTGGATACCGTCGAGCAGCTGGTCTACCTGACCACCTCCCGGGAGAAGTACAATCTGCTCTATAACCTGATCACCCGC
>Ga0334722_10001279_pt1 | contig 32342 bp, 33 predicted proteins | sample C3_bottom_MG_FD_207210 | JGI IMG/M metagenome (GOLD analysis project Ga0334722, IMG submission 207210) | Sediment microbial communities from Yellowstone Lake, YNP, Wyoming, USA - C3_bottom | ecosystem: Environmental > Aquatic > Freshwater > Lake > Sediment | place: USA: Wyoming | collected... | reverse complement strand
AGAATATTGTGTATACTTTGTTCATGGTCTGTTCCTCCTTGCTGGTATTTGGTTTGGCGACTAATACTACCAAACAAGTATAAAGAACAGACCTTGTTTCTATAAATCTTTACCGGACACTACTGATGATGGGATACTTTTTATAGTTGATTGCGTCTCCGGTCCTGAACGAATCCAGGATGTTCCTGCCCTTGGCCGGCTGAGCAATGCTGCCGTAATCCCTTTCAACCGCCTCCCCCCGGAATATGTCCACCTTTAGCGGGAATTGCCCGCCCATGCCCTTGACCGAATCGAGAAACTGCCCCAGTTCGTTCCTTGTCCAGCCCCGCTGCATGAGCTGCAGCATGGAGTTGTTAATCTGGTGGGCCACGGCATCCGAGACCTCGTCGGCGTTTTTAATGAAGGAATGCCGGTAAATGGAGGATACGACCAGATACGTTACATTGAAACTTATGTAGCAGACTACCATGACCGCTACGCAGACAAAGGCCTTCAGACGGAATTGTGTGGTGACCAGTCTTCTGAGGACCGGTATAGCGGTAAGAGTCCTGATCAGACGGTCTCCCATCTTTTCGGACAGGTACATCATCGCCTCTTTCACTTACCAGCCCCCTTGCAGTTAGCCGCAACCACCCTGTTTTTATATTTATTCCGCCTGATTCGCCGATCAGGTCGTCCGGGGTGGAAACTATTTAAAAATGGACGCGTACAACGGTATTACGATAAAAGATGTTCATTTCAACTTTTAATTGCGCTGTAGCACTTCTCGCAGATATCCGGCTCATCTTCAAACGAGCCTACCTTTGCGCTCCAGTTCCAGCACCTTTGGCATTTGTTCCCGTCTGCCTTTTCAACCAGCGCCTGCAGCCCCTCGACTTCGGCGCCCGCATAAGAACCTGCAAGATTTTCACGGGTAAGCTCGACGGACGAGACAAGGAAAAACTCGGGCAGAAAGCCGGAGTACCGGCTGCATAACTCTGTGAACCTGTCGGGCAGGTTAAGCTTTATTTTTGCCTCAAGGGGATTGCCTATCAGTTTTTCGGCCCTCTTGATTTCGAGCGCCTTGTTCACGTCGTTCCTGATCATGAGAAGGTCTTTCCATCTGCTTTCAAGATCCCTGTCGACAAATTTTTCATTTACCGTCGGGAACGCCGCAAAGAATACGGAATCGTATGCGCCTTCATTCACACTGTTCCGCATCCGTGTGATGTAAGTCCAGACCTCTTCGGCCGTGAACGAAAGCACCGGCGCCATAAGCCTTGTCAACGTCGACAGGATCTCCGAGAGGACCCACTGGCCGGCCCTGCGCGCCGGCGAGTCTTTCTTTGCGGTATAAAGTTTGTCTTTAAGGATATCAAGATAAATGGAGCTCATGTCTACAACACAGAAATGATGCACGGAATGAAAGACCTCGTGAAAGGCGTAATTTTCATATGCCTGTGTAACTTTTTCGATGAGGTTCTGAAGCCTGCTCATGGCCCATCTGTCTATTTCTCCGAGCCCTTCGCTATAATCCCGATGGTCGAAATCGTGCAGGTTGCCAAGCAGGAATCTGCAGGTATTGCGTATCTTCCTGTAGGCCTCGGTAAGCCGGTTCAGTATCTCTTTGGATATCCTTATATCGTCGCGGTAATCTTCTGCCGAGACCCATATGCGCAGTATTTCCGCGCCGTAGGCCTTTATTATTTCCTGGGGCGCTATTACATTGCCGAGAGACTTGGACATCTTCTTGCCGGAGCCGTCGACTACGAACCCGTGAGTAAGGACCGTTCCATATGGGGCGGCGCCTCTTGCGCCTACAGACGCCAGCAGGGAACTCTGGAACCATCCCCTGTGCTGGTCGCTGCCTTCGAGATACATGTCCGCAGGCCATGAAAGTCTGTCGTCATTTTCGAGCACCGCCGCATGGCTGACCCCGGAATCAAACCAGACATCGAGGATGTCCATCTCTTTGGCGAATTTATCGTGACCGCATTTATTGCAGCGGTAACCTTCTGAAAGGAATTCGGCGGCCTCTTTCATAAACCAGATATCCGCTCCATGCTTTTCCACCTGCGCGGTTATGCCGTCGAGGACAGCTTCATCTTCAACAAACGCGCCGCATTCGTCACATCTGATCATCGTGATAGGCACGCCCCAGCTCCTCTGGCGCGATACACACCAGTCGGGCCTGCCGGTGACCATACCCGAGATCCTTTCCTTGCCCCATTTAGGCACCCAGTTGACCCTGTCTATCTCTTCCAGGCATTTCTTCCTGAGGTCCTTATGCTCCACGGAGATAAACCATTGTTCCGTAGCGCGGAAGATGACCGGTTTTTTGCAGCGCCAGCAATGCGGATACGAGTGCGTAATCTTTTCTTCCTTTATGAGGGCGTTCCTGCTTTTGAGCATATCAATGATGACTGCGTTGGCCTTGAACACGAACTGACCTTCGAGTTCACCGGCCTGCTTTGTGAATTTGCCTCTGTCGTCGACCGGAGCGAAAATATCGAGGCCGTATCTAAGGCCGGTCTCGTAGTCGTCCTCTCCGTGGCCCGGCGCAATATGGACTATGCCGGAGCCTTCCTCAAGAGAGACGAAGTCGCCGAGCACGGCTTTTGATTTTCTCTGAATAAACGGATGGTCCGCTGTCATGCCTTCCAGGTCCCTGCCGGAGACCTTTGCCAGAATATTTCCCTCAAGACCGATTCTCTCCTTCAGCGCCTCAAGCCTGCCCTCGGCAACTATATAGACCTCGCCGTTCTGCTCTACTGCCGCATATTCCAGTTCGGGATGGAATGCTACGGCCAGATTAGCCGGCAGCGTCCAGGGAGTAGTAGTCCAGATGACTACGAACACTTTCTTTCCCGAGATAGATGGAATAAACTTCCTGAGGTTTTCTTCGTCGATCCCGAATTTTACAAATACCGAAGGCGATTCCTTGTCCGCGTATTCGACCTCGGCCTCGGCAAGGGCTGTAACACACGAGGGGCACCAGTGCACGGGTTTCTTGCCCTTATAGACATATTTTTGTTTGACGAATTTGAAGAATTCCCTAACGATGGAGCCTTCATATCCGAAAGACATTGTCAGGTAGGGGTTGAACCAGTCCCCGAACACGCCGAGCCTCCGGAACTCGTCCCTCTGGATATCGACGAATTTGGCCGCGTATTCTTTGCACAAGCCCCTCTTTTCGATAATACCTATCCTGTCTTTCTTTTCACCCAGATTTTTGTCCACCTGCAGTTCGATGGGGAGACCGTGACAGTCCCAGCCGGGGACATACGGGGCATAATGTCCCTGCATTGCCTTGTATTTGACGATTACGTCTTTCAGTATTTTATTGAGCGCATGCCCCATGTGAATATTGCCGTTTGCATAGGGAGGGCCGTCGTGCAGTATATATTTCCTGCCGGTCCCGCTGTTTTTCTGCTGCAGCTTTTCGTAGGTCTTGTTGTCGTCCCATGCCTTCAGCATCTCCGGCTCACGCTGGGAGAGGTTGGCCTTCATGGGGAAATCGGTTTGCGGAAGATTCAGTGTATCTTTATAGTCCTTAGCCATAGCAATTAAAGTACCACTTGAGCTGTTTTGTTGTCAACGAAAAGGGGTATTTAGGGGACCTCGGCAAACTGAGTTCCCCGACCGATCGACAGACAGCCGGCAATAATGCTATTCCGCCGGAAGTTCTGCCGCGTCTTAAAAAAAAGACGGGGATAATGAATGGATCAGAGGACATGATCGTTTTATTTTAGGTCAATTGAGTTCGGTATCCAGGACAGAATAAACAGACTGTACCAGTGTGATTACATTAAAAGGCTTCTTAATGCATTCGGCAAACCCAATATGCAGAAGTTCCTTTTCATCGTAGTCCAGAGGATATCCGCTTAAGGCAATAAGTTTCATGAAAGGTTTGTTGCCTTTAATCATTCTGCATAATTCTATCCCCCCCATTTCGGGCATTACGATATCTGTGATCACGAGTTTTATCTCATTTTGTTTCTTTTCAAATATACGCACGGCATCTCTGCCGTTGGAGGCGGTAATGACCTTATAATTTAATTGCGTCAATTTTCTCTCTATCAGGGTACGGATCGGTTCATTGTCCTCAACAACCAATACTGTTTCAGCCTTTCCCCTCGGTTCTTCCGAACGTTTAAGCTCATCTGATAATAATTCCAGCGCCTTGACCGCGGGTAGATAAACTATGAAGGAAGTCCCCCTTCCTATCCTGGTCTGAACGTCCAGAAAGCCTTTATGTTGCTTAACTATTCCGTATACCTGAGAAAGTCCCAGCCCTGTGCCCTTTCCGGGTTCCTTTGTCGTGAAAAACGGCTCGAACAGGTGAGGCACAATCTCGGGAGTTATCCCTGTTCCCGTGTCGCTAACGGTCAGCACGACCCAATCGCCGTCAGGCATATCAGGGACAGGAGGTTTTTCAGAATGAGCTACGTGAAGCTGTGCAAGCGCAAAGCTCAGCACCCCGCCATCCGGCATAGCATCGCGCGCATTCAGTGCGAGGTTTGCGAATATCTGCTGAATTTTCGTGGGATCGGCAAAAACAAAGCATTCATCCGGGCCGCAGCTGAGGGATATCTCTATATATTCGGGAATTGTCCTGCGGATGAATTTTGTGAACTCATTTAAGAAAGTCGACAAGTCGAGCGGCTTCATGACACTGCTGGATTTTCTGCTGTAGTCGAGTATCTGACTGATGAGATGGGCAGCTCTTTTGCCGTTTTCAAGAATTATCTCAACCATCTGCCTATATTCATACGTAAGGCTGCTCTCAGCCAAAAGTATGTCGGCGAACCCGATAATGCCCGTCAGAATATTATTGAAATCATGAGCAATGCCGGCAGCAAGCTGGCCTACCGCGGCCAACCGTTCCTGGGTATTGATGCGCTCCTGCAGTCCCCTTTCCTCTGTGATATCTTTCAGCACCAGAACCTTCCCCTTTTCAACGAGGCCTTGTTTAACAGTGCTTCCGACAAGTTTGTATATATACTGCAGGGGCCCGTCCATTACTATTTCCTGAGGAATTCCTGTTTGAGATTGAGCCAGGAGATCGCTCATCGGCCGTCCTGCCAGTTCCGAAATAATTTCGCCGACAGAGCGGCCGGAGAGGGTTTCCAGGTACTGTTTGCCTATATCGTTGGCGTGTACGACGCGGTTATCCGTATCCATTAGTAATACGCCTTCCGGTATATTCTCCAGGAGCGTATTTAACATCGTGACCAGTTCCTTAAGTTCTTCCTCGATCTGCCTGCGTTCGAGGACTTCTACCCGGAGTTTCTTGTTTGCGCCGACCAGATCGGCAGTCCTGTCTTTTATGATGACCTCAAGCTCTTCCTGTATCTTCAGCAGTTCATGTTGAGCCCTTTTCCGCGTGGCAACTTCTTCCAGTGCGGTGTCGCGCATTGTCCGGTAGTTCTGAATGCGATTGGTAAGGTCCGTAACGTCCTGAATTGAGAATAATGCATAATAACCTGCGGCGTCGATCGACCTGACCGGCGTTATAATAGAATGCTGTACGCGTTGCAAACCGTCCCACATGGTTGATGGAATGATATTTCTGTGAAGCTGGGACGACAGGATAGTGGGTGGGCCGCCTTCGAATATTGAGTTGAGTCTGCTGATATACTTCGGCGTCTTAAAATGCGTAAAATGGGCTCTGATATCCGTCCCTATGATCTTATTCCTGGATATCTCCGTCCAGTCTTCTATGCAGGTGTTCCAGAACAGAACCGTAAAATCATTTTTCAGGATGAGTATGCCGATTGGAATGTGATCAAGTATGCCGAACTTTTCATTGATGATTTTGTATTCATCGGAGTTCGTTAACATAAATCGTTATCAATAGCGGAGATCAGGGCGTCAAAAGACCTGGTCTCGAAAAGGAGAATAATGTTCCCTTCGATCTCGAGCTGCTCTATCGTAAACTGCGTGTGCGCAAAAATGATTGCCGTCTCGGTATGGGCATAATGCATGTGCAGCAGGTTCCCGATGACGTCTTCGACGTATGTAGGCAATGAGTAATTAATATGCTGCTTCAGGATGTTGGATATTGAACCCATCACTCCGTTGATAATGATGTTGCCGACCTCACTTATTGTACCGACCATAACCTCATCAAGGTCCTGCGTGCCGGGTTCCTCATTCGTCAAAACCTGTGCGAGTTTCAGGGCGCTTTCCGGGGGAAAGACCAGGGCTGCGGTTCCGGTAAACGACCCATGAAAGCCGAGTTTTACTGCTGCGAAGCGATCCATTCCGAGGCCCTGAATTTCCTGTTGCAGATTGGTTTTGGAAAGCATTTTTATATAAGGAACCTGAAGAGTAATATGACATGCGACCATCTCGCTCAAAACAGCCGCAGCTTTTCCCACGCCGATATTAATCAGCTCCCTTAACGCGTCGATCTGGGCCGGCAGCAATTTCACCGGTCAATCCCTCCTCCCGGACCGAGCGCCTCACGAACTGCCTGAAGCAGTTCTTCTTCCTTCGGAGGTTTGTGCAGTACTGCCTTTGCGCCCAGAGTTATGCACTGGTTAACAACACTCTCCTGTATGTCGGCAGTGACAATGATGACAGGCGATGTCGGTCTTTCCGCTGTTAGTGCAGCGAGCACCTTTAACCCGTCTATACCCGGCATAATGATGTCGAGAAGAATAACATCGAATATCTTTGCCGCCGTCATCTGCAAAGCCTTCATTCCATTTTCGGCCTCATCTATCTCAAAATTATCATCTTTCAACAAGGCACGGACTTTGCCGCGCATATAGGATGAGTCGTCGATTATCAGGACTTTTGTTTTCATTGTATTACTCCCTGTTCGGATAAAAACTTCCGCAGAAACCTGATATATTTTAGAACCAAGAGAAAATAAAATCTACGGTGCATGGCTGCAGGCAAAATAACGAGTACTGTTTACCTGAATGCCGACTTCATCAGGCAGCTTTAATCGGCAGCCGGAATATTGAACTTGCATTTTGTATCGTGGGTGATACTTCCGGAAAATGGCTTGGGATTATGCTAAGTGTGATGTCTGAATCATCCGCGCTTACACAGGAAAAAATGTGCGCCAAATATTATGCGCCATGCAAGAAGGAGCCGGGTTAAGCCGATCATTGAAATTTAACCGGGGAATCATGGCGGGGCGGACGGGGCTCGAACCCGCGACCTCCTGCGTGACAGGCAGGCGTTCTAACCAACTGAACTACCGCCCCCGCTAAAAAAAGGACTGCATGCAACTGTACCATCCCTGGGAAGAATGGTAGGCGGAACAGGGATCGAACCTGTGACCCCAGCCTTGTAAGGGCTGTGCTCTCCCAGCTGAGCTATCCGCCCAAGGACATATTTTATACTATAAGAAGATCTGTTTTGTCAAACTCACGCGCTACCGCCCGCGTATAGCCTTGCAGTTGCAGAATCCGTTTAAAAGGCCGGCTTTATCCATCAAACGGGTAAGCGCTCATTTTACTTATATTGCTGAAAAAGACGGTCGGTTATCACGGTCGTTTCCGGAGATTACGAAAAAATCCTGAACAGCAGAAAAGTGAGAAAAGATCCCAGCAGCGCGCCGGCGATAACCTCCCACGCGCTGTGAATCTTAATGGCAATCCTGCTTTGAGCTATGACCGCCGCCAACACAAAGCAAAGTATCGAGATAACGAAATTTTCAGTGATATAAGTGACCGAGACCCAGACGGAAAAAGCCAGCGCAGCGTGACCGCTAGGCATGCCGCCGCGCAGGGGATGGCCCTTGCCGAAATGGGACTTGGTTATTACCACAGCAATCAGCACGAGGATAAAAGCTATGAGGGAAATCTCTTCCTTGGAATGCCGGGCAACGCTGAAGCCTTTATTGAACAGCATCTGGATATAGGGGAAAAGGATGATATAGCCCAGCACAGCCGCGCCGAACGCGGTAATGAGCACGGCCCCTGCGGCAATATCTTTTGCAATGCGGGCCTTTTCAGAGTATTCCGGGGAAAGCAGATCAACCACAACCTCGACCGCGCTGTTCAGCATCTCTGCCGAGAGCACAAGTATGACCGCAAGCGAAACAATGATGAATTCAAACTTTGAAACGCCCAGCAGGTAGCTTGTAAAAAGCACGATTGCGGCTGAAATGAAATGATATCTGAGGTGGCGCTGGGTCCTGGCGCCGTGCAGGATGCCTTCTATCGCGAAATTCGCGCTTTCAACCCACTTTCTTAACGGCATCGAATATCTCCCTCTCTTTGGCTTCCATCTTTCTTTTTTGATAGCTGTTTATCTCGTGGTCGAATCCGATCAGATGGAGAAGTCCGTGTATCAGCAGTCTGAGAAGTTCGTCATAAAAGGAAACCCCGTATTCCGCAGCCTGAGCAGCGGCCCGTGGTATGCATATTACAATATCGCCGAGCGCAATGTTTCCGGACGTTCGGGTGTCGGAAAAGACTCCGCCTTCGGTCAGAGGAAAGGAGAGCACATCGGTGACTTTGTCGAGGCCGCGATAGCGGGCGTTGAGAGTCCTCATTTTCCCGCTTCCGGTGAAGAGAACGCTCAGTTCGGTTTGTTCAAACCCGAGCCGGCGAAGCGCCCTGTCTAGGTCCCTTCTGATCCTCGGCAGGTTTAGACTTGCCGTTCTTTGACTGTTCTTTAGATAAATTCGCATTGCCGAAATCAAACCCCGGATAATCGATTCTCTTGTGGAATATGCCTGTAAGTATATAACTGAATCTCTGTTTTATTTCTGAAATGTCCCTCAACGTCAGTTCGCATTCGTCGAGCTGGCCCTCAAGAAATACATGATTGATGATCTTGTCTACAAGGGCCGCTATCCTTGCAGGAGTAGGGTCGTTGAGGACCCTTGACGACGCCTCGACCGCGTCCGCCATCATAACGAGAGCGGCAACTCGGGTCTGGGGTTTGGGGCCGGGATATTTGTAATCGTCTTCCATGGGGGTCGCTTCGCCTTCGTGTTCCTTCGCCTTCTGGTAAAAATAAGTCATCAGCGACGCGCCGTGATGCTGACCTATTATATCGATGACGGACTGCGGCAGCTTGTACTGTTTTGCCAGTTCAATGCCTTCCTTTACATGGTTTGTTATTATCATGCTGCTCATATGTGGGGTAAGCTTGTCGTGCTTTGACGGCGCTCCGCCCTGGTTTTCAACAAAGTAGTCCGGCATTTTGATCTTCCCGATATCATGATAATAAGAGCTGACCCTCGCCAGCAGCGGATTTACGCCCACGGCCTCGGCCGCGGACTCCACAAGGTTTCCGACTATTACGCTGTGATGATATGTCCCCGGCGCGCTGATCATGAGCATCTTCATCAGCGGCTGGTTGAGATCGAGCAGTTCCAGAAGACTGATATCGGTCGTTATCTTGAATACGTATTCCAGAAAAGGCAGCAGGACGGATACGATCGAAGATACCGCAATCCCGGAGAACACCGCAAAGGAGAGGGCCGAGACCACCTTGGCTGTAAACAGTTCGTTTTGCGCTATAAGGAGGATCAGCACTATGATGACGTTGGATACGACGACGTAGAAGCTCCCGCGCAGAAGGGCGGACCGTCGCTTGCACCTTATTACGCTGAAAGCGGCTGTGAGACTCCCCACAAAGGTATATATGGGATAAAGAGAGTTGTTGAGCCAGAAGCCGGTCAGCAGACTTATGGTGAACGAAAAGGTGATCGCAGTGTGAAAGTCGAACAGCAGCGCTACCAGCATGGCGCCAGCCGCAATAGGTATCCCGTATATGGCGGTGTCTGTTCCCGGAAGTTCCAGTCCCTTGGAAAGGTACGTAAGAAAGTAGTCGAACACCCTGCCTATCAGCAGCGTGCTAACTATCATGAGACCGAGCAACAGGAGCATGTTGTAATTGTTTATATAGGTGGGCTTATAGCGCATTATGTCGCGATACAGGATGAAGAGAAGCACAAGGGCTATCAGCGCTCCGCCGACAAAACGGGCCGGGTTGAAGTCGACCATCAGCGTGGCCGAAACTACAACTGAGACGGAAAGCAGCACAGCCAGCCTGCGCACATCCGGCTTCTTTATCTCAAACATGGATTTCCTGTCGGCCTGTGTTTTTCTGTCAGTCTGCGGTTCGTTTCTCATGTCTTTCATATGCCCTCACTATCTCCTGCACGAGTTTGTGCCTTACAACGTCCTTTTCAGAGAAGCGGATAAATTGTATGCCTTTTACCCCGTTCAGGATGCCTATAATCTCGACAAGCCCGGAGGTCCTGCCCTGAGGCAGGTCGATTTGAGTGACGTCGCCGGTGATGACCGTCTTGGAGTTAAACCCAAGCCTCGTGAGATACATCTTCATCTGTTCAGAGGTAGTATTCTGCGCCTCGTCAAGTATGATGAAAGAGTCATTGAGGGTCCTGCCCCTCATAAACGCAAGCGGCGCTATTTCTATGATCCCGCGCTCAATCAGCTTGAGGGCCTTTTCAGCTTCCATCATATCGTATAGGGCGTCATAAAGAGGTCTCAGGTACGGGTTGACCTTTTCGATCATGTCGCCGGGCAGAAAACCCAGCTTTTCGCCTGCTTCTATGGCAGGCCGCGCAAGCACTATTCTGCTTACCTCTTTGCGCAGAAACGAATTGATTGCCATCGCCATGGCCAGGTAGGTCTTGCCCGTGCCTGCAGGCCCTATGCCTATGACTATGTCGTGCGTCTTTATCGCTTCTATATAATCCTTTTGGGTCCCGGTCTTGGGAATTATGAAACGTCTTTTTGAAGATACGGGTATGTTGGACTGAAACAGCTCCTGAAGGGTAGTGTCGTCGCCTTCCGCGGCCGTCCTGATGGCGTGGCGTATGTCCTCGATATTCAGGTTGGGCATGGAGAGACTCAACTGCCGAAGTTCCTTTATCAGTTTTTCGGCCGTCTTTATCCTGCTTTCTTCACCTTTGAGAAATATGCGGTTGCCTCGTGAACTGGCCTTGATTTCCAGGACATCCTCGATCATTTTCAGACTCTTCTCAAGGTGACTGTGGAGGGAAAGATATTCAGCTTCGCTGTCGAACTCTATGACTAAAGTATTCGTATAGGCTCCGGTCAGTCGATAAAGGTAACAAAGGGACTCAGTCCCTCATTTTTCTTGAACTTCAGCGCGAGAATTTCAGCCTCTTTTCTGTCGGCGAATTCCCCGGCCCTTATTTTAAAGATTTTTTCGTGTTTTTTGTTCGTCCAGACCGTTATAAACATAGTGTAGCCCTTCTTTTCATAATTGGCCTTCATGTTTTCAGCTTCTTCACGGTTTTTAACGGCGCCCAGCTGCACAGTATATACAATCGCGTCCTTGGCGTCTTCAGAGGCGGTCTGAACTGCCGGCCGCTTTTCTTTAGCGGCATCCGCGCCGGCATCAGCCAGCGTTTTTGCAGCCTGCTTTTCGGGCGGTTTACGATCCGCTGACGCCGCAACGGTCTCCTTTGGCTGGGAAGTCGCCTCAGGAGGCGCAGTTGTCTCGCCGGCCGTCCTGGGTCCGGTCTCGCGTACAGGTTGCATCGGGATCGCATCGGCCCTGGTTATGACCGCTTCCGGTCTTTTTTCCCGTCCATATTTTCCTACCATGAACCCAAGCGCGAAACTGAGCGAAGAGAATAATACAACTATCACGATCAGCAACGCCTTGCCCTGCATGCCGGGGGAGTATTTGCCCGCAAAAAAAGCGCTCTTCATAAAACAAGCATAGCATCCCCATAGGAGAAAAATCTATACCCCTTTTCCACTGCAGATCCATATATTTCAAGCAGTTTTTCACGTCCCGCAAACACCGAGGCCAGCATCAGGGGGGTTGATCTCGGAAGGTGAAAATTGGTTATCAGAGAGTCGACCGCCAATATTTTGTGACCTTCCCGGATAAAGATGTCGGTAGACCCGCAGATCTTCCCGTTTACCGATGAAACGGAGCATTTGCCGCTCAGGAATCCTTCCAGTGTGCGAGTGACCGTTGTGCCTACGGCGACTATCCTGCCGCCACGCTCCTTTACTTCTTTGATCTCGGATATAAGTTCAGGATCGATTTCGAAAAACTCCGTCTCCATTTTATGGTCGTCGGTAGATTCGGTCTTCACAGGTCTGAATGTCCCTATGCCTACATGAAGCGTCAATGAGCGCACCAGGACTGAAGAGGTCTTAAGGCGGTCAAGCAGCTGAGCTGTAAAATGCAGCCCCGCTGTCGGGGCCGCGATCGACCCTTCCTTCTCGGCGTATACGGTCTGATACCTTTCCTTGTCCGCATCATCCGGCCGCCTCCTGATATAGGGCGGCAGAGGCATAGCGCCGTCTTTCCACACAAGTTCCATCAGGTCCGGACAATCCCCGAAATCCGCGGTCGCCCCGTTGGATATGCGGGCCGAAAGGCGGTCCGAGATTTTTAATATGCCGTTATATTTGTCACGCGACATTATCCGCCAAATGCCGGCTGATATCTCAGCGACGAGCAGAATTTCCAGTCGTCCGCCGGTAGGCTTGTATCCTGTAAGGCGGGCAGGGAACACCTTTGAATTGTTGACTATCAGCATGTCTCCCGCGTCCAGATAGGAAGGCAGGTCGGAGAATAACCTGTGCTCTGTAAGGCCGTCCCTGTGAAGCACCAGCAGTCTTGAGTCGTCCCTTTTTTCCGCAGGCCTGAAGGCTATGAGTTCTTCAGGCAGATGGAAGTCGTAATCAGCGGTTTTCATAGACCTGCAGCACTGTGCCGGGATAAAAGAACGACAGGATTTCTTTGTATGTCTTGCCGGCCTTTGCCATTTCGAGCGCGCTCCACTGGCAGAGACCGACCCCGTGGCCGTATCCCTTGCCTTCAAAGACCATGGCCCCTTCAGCGCGGCTCAGCTCGAAATTGGTGCTCGGAAGACGGCTCCATCCCAGATTCTTTCTCAGGTCCGTTGCCTTGATCGAAAGCGTGCCGTCGCGATGGCCCACGTCCACGGTTTTTACCCGCTTTGTCGAGGTGTATGAGGTCACGGTCATGTCTTTGAACCCTGATATGTTCAGCGCCTTTTCGATCTCCTCAAAAGGTATCTTGACCTCCCATAACCAGTAGGGCGAAAGTTCGCAGCTCGATTCAACAGGCTTCATGTAGGGATAGCTCTTTCCGAAGACTTCCGCTGCATCTTCTGTCTTGCCTCCGGACGTCGAATGGAAGAACGCCTCGATCAGTTTGCCCTCGTAGGTCAGCACTTCTCCGTTTGTATTCATGACCGCATAGGAGACCCGGGCATCAACAGGATTACCTTTATAGACCTGGTGCATTACGGATGATGTGAGATCATAATTTTTGTTGCTGTTTGCGGTTTTCTGATAAAGCGCATATGTCCTCGATATTACCGCCTGGGTTTTAAGCGCCTCCATGTCCCAGCCGGCCCCGACCTCGGCGCCGACGACACTCTTTACATAGTCTTCAAGCGGCAGTTCATTGATAAGGTATATGCCCGATTCGCCTTTCCAGACTTCCAGATCACCCTCATAATGGACGCCGTTGACCATCAGGGAGCCGCCCAGTTTTCCCATTTTTTCGAGGGGTTCATCTTTTTTGGGGATGTTCCTGAAAACGTCGTCGACAATGAGCACCTTTATGGACTGGGCCCTTGCGGAAGCCGTTATTATTAATGAAGACGCTGTTATCAATAAGGCGCAGATCAGCAGGAGTATTTTTTTAGACACATTACCTCTTTCCAAAAAACCGGAATAGAATTGTCAGCAGCAGACTCAGCAGTATACTTGTTGCGAGCGGGAAATAAAAAGTGAAGTTCTTTTTTTGTACCAGTATATCTCCGGGCAGCCTGCCGATCCTCAACGCCGGCAAAAGCCTGCCGGAAAGCATCATGGCTCCCCCTGCAGCAGCGATTATGATACCCGATATAAGCAGCAGCCTGCCTGTGTTATACATGCGTCATCTCTTATTTATCCTTTGGGGCATATCTCTCCATCTCCGAGTATATGCAGCCGCAGTATTTCTGCCTGTACAGCCCGAGTTCAGCGGAAAGTCCCCTGGACATCCGCCATCCCCGCCTCAGGTCTTCAGCATGGAATGCAATGCCGTGCTTCCTTCCCGCCTCGGTTCCAAGGCGTATTATCATATCAAATTTCTGATAAGGACTTGCAAGCAGGGAAGTGGTAAACCCGTCCATGTCCATTTTCTTTGCGGTTGCCGCAGCTTTATCAAGTCTGAATGTATAGCAGGCGCCGCATCTGTCGGGCCCCTTGCCGACCGTATGCTTCAGGAAATCATCAAGAGCGTAATCGTCGATGTATTCCACGTCAAGGTCCCACAGGCCGCTGAGTTTCTTAAGGGAACCGAGCCTGGCCGCATATTCGGTATACGGATGGATGTTCGGATTGAACCACAACCCGGTTATGTCCGCCCCCTTCAGAAGATAGTGCTGCAGGGGCAGGACCGCACAGTTCGAACAGCAGATATGCATAAGAAGCTTCATGGAGTATTTTAATTCTTTTCTTTTAAATTTTGGGCCGGTTCTGTTAGAATTATCAGTCTCAATGCTGTAAAGTTTGTTTTGTATTAATTTGATTCAGTTTTTGGATATCCGGAGGTTTGATAATGGACTATTTCTTAAGCGAAGAGCAGATAATGATACGGGACCTCGCGAGACAGATCGCCGAGGAAAAGATAGTGCCTGTCAGGGCGGAGCTTGATGAGACGGGTGAGTTCCCGTGGGACATTATGAAGACCCTTGCGCAGTCGGACCTCTTCGGATTGTTTATACCCGAGGAATACGGCGGACTGGGAAAGGGCAGTCTTGAACTGGCAATTGCGGTAGAAGAATTATCCAGGGCCTGTCTTGGCGTGTCTACTTCGTACGCCGCAAATGCGCTCGGCACTTATCCCATACTTCTCTTCGGCACTGATGAACAGAAAAAGAGGTTCCTCCCCGATATTGCTGCCGGCAAGAGGCTTGTGGCCTTCGGCCTGACCGAGGCAAATGCAGGCAGCGATGCAGGCGGCACGCAGACCACCGCGAGGCTCGAAGGAAATGAATATGTAATAAACGGGACTAAACAGTGGATCACCAACGGCGGGGTGGCAGAGGTCTATACGATCGTTGCGATAACAGACCGCTCGAAGGGGCCGCGGGGCGCGTCGGCTTTTGTCGTTGAAAAGGGCACTCCAGGTTTTACCTTCGGTAAAAAAGAGAACAAGATGGGCATACGCGCATCGGCTACCACTGAACTCATATTCGATAACTGCAGGATTCCCAGGGAAAACCTGATCGGCAAGGACGGCGCAGGGTTCCTGGTCGCCATGAAGACTCTCGATAACTCCAGGACAGGCGTTGGTTCCCAGGGTGTAGGCGTTGCTCAGGGCGCCTTTGAGGAGGCTGTGAAGTTCGCCCGGCAGAGGGTGCAGTTCGGACATCCGGTCATTACGTTCCAGGCAGTCCAGCATATGCTTGCGGACATGGCCACTTCAATAGAGGCCTCCCGCGCGCTGGTCTATACGGTTTCGAGATTCATAGACAGCGGCGCAAAAGATGTGTCCAAGGAATCGGCAATGGCGAAGGTCTTTGCAACGGATACGGCGATGAAGGTGACTACCGACGCAGTACAGATAATGGGCGGTTCCGGCTACATGAAGGAATACCCGGTGGAAAAGATGATGAGAGACGCAAAGATACTTCAGATTTACGAGGGCACCAACCAGATACAGCGTAATGTCATCGGACAGGCCTTGATCAAGGAAGCCGCGAGAAACAGGTAGCGCCTTCGCAATAGAAGGGAATTCTTCGATAATCGGGAGGTAAAGCATACGTGAGGATAGTGGTATGCATAAAACAGGTGCCGGATACCTCTGAAGTGAGGATCAATCCTGAAACCAATACACTGATGCGGGACGGCGTGCCGAGCATAATAAACCCCTATGACATGCACGCGCTTGAGGCCGGCATACAGATAAGGGAAAAGGCCGGCGGGACGGTCACCGCGATTACTATGGGACCGCCGCAGGCCGAGGCCGCGCTGCGCGAGGCGATTTCAATGGGCGCAGATAAAGCCGTGCTTATTTCGGACAGGGCCTTTGCGGGTTCGGATACCTGGGCTACAGCCTATGTCCTTGCCAAAGCGGTCAGCCTGCTCGGCGCGGACATCGTCCTTTGCGGAAAGCAGGCCATAGACGGCGACACGGCCCAGGTCGGACCGGAGATGGCCGAATTTCTTGATATACCCCACGTTTCTTATATACGAAAGATTGATGATGTGAGCGCCGACAGGATCATTGTCCAGAGGCTGATGGACGACGGTTCTGATCTGGTAGAGTCTTCCGTCCCTGTTCTGCTCACGGTAGTCCGGGAATTGAATACGCCGAGGATGCCTTCTCTGAAGGGCAAGATGGCGGCCAAAAAGGCTGAAATCGGCAGACTCACCTCGTCTGATTTAAATGCCGACGAAAATAATCTGGGGCTCCGGGGGTCTCCGACTCAGGTAAGGAACATCTTTGCGCCTGAGACAAAAAAAGACCGGAAGATAATCGAAGGCTCGGCTGAAGAGCAGGTAAACTGCATCGTTGCCGAACTGGCGGGCATGAAATGTTTATAAAAGTCAACCAGGAAAAATGCACAGGCTGCGGGACATGTTTGTCGTCATGCCCGTTTGACGCCATCGTAATAAAAGACGACAAGGCGTTTATCAATGAACTCTGTCAGCTCTGCAAATCGTGTTTGTCGGTCTGTCCGGAGGGCGCAATATCCGAGACCTCAGAGGAATCCGACTCAAAGGAAAAAGCCTCGGGCAAGGGCGTCTGGATATTTGCGGAACAGCGCGGCGGTGTTGTTGCCGGCGTTTCTCTCGAACTGCTCGGCGCAGGCAGCAGGCTTGCGGAAAAGCTCGGAACAGACCTCTCGGCCGTACTTTTAGGCGCCGGAGAGGAAGAGGCCGGGGAACTGATCAGGTGGGGGGCCGACAGGGTCTATCACTGCAGCGACGACATTGTAAAAGATTTCAACGACGAACCCTATGCTGCTTTGCTCTCGGAGTTGATCAAAGAGCACAAGCCTGAAATCGTGCTTGCCGGAGCAACCCCTATCGGCAGGTCTTTCCTTCCGAGAGTGGCTGCGAGGCTGCACACCGGGCTCACGGCAGACTGCACGTCGCTCGACATTGACGATGAAACAAAAAACCTTATCCAGGTCCGCCCGGCTTTCGGCGGGAATATTATGGCTGCCATTCTCTGTCCTTATACCAGGCCTCAGATGGCGACCGTCCGTCCGAGGGTGATGAAGAGGGGAGAATACGCTGCCGGAAGGAAGGGTGAAATCATCAAGGTCGGCGCAGGCCATATCGGATCAAGGACTAAACTTATCGAAACACTCATGGAGGCTTGCGAGACAGCGGTAAATCTGCAGGATGCAAACGTTATCGTAGCCGGGGGCAGGGGAGTCGGCGGCGAAAAGGGCTTTCAGTTGCTTTTTGAACTGGCGGACGCGCTGGGCGGCTCTGTTGCCGCCTCAAGAGGCGCGGTCGACGAAGGCTGGATACCTTACAGGCACCAGGTTGGTCAGACAGGGAAGACTGTTGCGCCCAGACTTTATATCGCCTGCGGCATATCCGGCGCTGTGCAGCATCTGGTGGGGATGCAGTCCTCGGACATTATAATTGCGATAAACAAGAACCCCGAGGCCCCGATATTCAACGTTGCAACATTCGGGATAGTCGGAGATTTTTTTGAGATAGTGCCGATGCTCATAAAGAAGATCAAAGAGGCCAAGGGCGAATGAACACGGCCTTTGTATTCCCGGGGCAGGGCTCGCAGTATGTCGGCATGGGCAAGGCGCTTTGGGAAGAGTTCGATGTGGTCAAGGCGCTGTATGACGAGGCTTCTTCCTGTCTTGGCTATGATGTTGCCGAATTGAGTTTCAACGGACCGGTCGAAGAACTCAACCGGACTTCCAGGACTCAGCCCTGTCTGTTGACGGCAGCTGTTGCCGCTTACAGGGTTCTCGTCTTAAAGGGCGTAATGCCGGATATCGTCGCAGGCCACAGTCTCGGCGAATATTCGGCCATAGTAGCTTCGGGCGCATTGTCTTTCAGCGATGCGGTGAAGCTTACCGAAAGACGCGGCGTCTTTATGCAGGAAGCGGTCCCCGAGGGCAGGGGGCTCATGGCCGCAATTCTCGGACTGTCCAGGAACAAGGTCGATGAAATATGCCTCTCGCTTCAAAACGGATATGCAGCTCCCGCCAATTACAACTGCCCGGGTCAAATAGTAATTGCCGGCGAAAGGGAGGCCGTGGAAGAGGCTATAGCCATGGCAAAGGGGGCAGGCGCGAAAAGGGCGGTCCCTCTTGCTGTTAGCGTGCCGTCACATTGTACGCTGATGGCGGGCGCCTCGGACAGGCTCGCGGCTTATCTGGATACCGTTGAGTTCAGGACCCCCGACGTGCCGGTAGTCAACAATTCCGATGCGCTTGTTCTTACAAATCCCGACCGCATAAAAAGTTCCCTGATAAAACAGCTGAGCCTGCCGCTGCTGTGGGAAGACTCGATCAGGAAGATCGCGGAAACCGGGGTCAATACTTTTGTGGAGGTCGGGCCCGGCAAGGTGCTTTCAGGTCTGATAAAAAGGATAGAACCTGCTGCGCGTATTTTCAATGTGGAAGATCCCACAAGTCTCGACAGGACCCTTCAGGAATTTAACAGATCCTGAATTTAAACGTGAATTTAAACCTGAATTTCAGGCGTCCGTAAAATCAGCAGACCGCTTCCCTCTTTTAAGTAACTGCGGTTTTTGTTTTGTCTTCGCAGGCGCGTACCGCAAAAATCAGATAACCCATCGAGATCCAGAAGCCTATAATAAACCTGTAGGGCACCATTAAATCCGCCGCGGCCAGAAGCGCGCCCAGTATAATAGAGGGGCTGACGGATATCGCCGCCAGCCTGACAAGCGTTTTATATGCAAGGGGAATCTTAAGCCTTCGCGCGACGAGCAGTCCAATGCCTGCAAAGAGGAGGACTTCCAGAAAGTGATAAATAAAAGAGAATAAAACCGCGAACGGATAAAGCACGAATACGAACGATTCTTCCATCGCGTCCATCCATTCATAAAGCACCCTGCGGTCTACGACGAGTTTTTCTATTCCGTCCAATTCAAACCGCTTGGCTTCAGCGCCGTCTTTCCTCACCAGTATCTCCGTCTGCTTTATCAGCATCACCGCCGGGGATCCCTCAAGAGAGTTTGTCCTGCCTGTTGTGTCTATAATTATGACCGGCGCGCCGGTTTTTTCATCTTTGATTATATACGGTTCAGGTTTGTCTATTGAAAGCTTTCCCTTTGTGACGGTAATGACCGGCACCTGCCTGACAATTGCCGGGGCCGTTTGCGCCAGATAGGCCGACAGATCTGAATTGAGTTTCATAACGCCCGGAATTGTGCAAAGGGCCAGCAGGGACAGCAAATAGGGTATGCATATGCCCTTCCAGTTTTCCGCCACGTCCTGATACAGGGACCTGGAAAAAAAAGACATAAACAGAGGATGGATAATGGTAAAGCGCCGCATGGTTATATAGTATATACGAAAGGAGAAGGGGGCGTGAAGTTATCCCGGTTTTTTTTAGGGCATCTTTCCCCTGGGGACCCTCAGGGCGTTTGTGAGTTTCTTCCGGAATGAAAGAGCAGATTCACGGCCAGTAAAAATATCCCGACTGTAAGCGCGGAATCAGCCACATTGAACGCAGGCCAATGATAATTCCCCACATACACATCCAGGAAATCGACGACATACCCCTGCATGAGGCGGTCCGCCAGATTGCCGGCAGCGCCGCCGAGTATTAATGAAAAGACAGGTCTGTTCTCAGGCTCCTTTATCATCATTACAGCTATGACGATCATGGCGACCAGTGCGATCACGACAAAGAAGGTGTTGCCGAGACTCCTGAACAGTCCGAAGGCCGAGCCCACATTCCGGACATAGACGAGGTTAAAACAGGGGAAAACCCTGATAACCTCGTAAAGCGCGATATGTCCCTTGACGAGGTACTTTGTCGCCTGGTCCAGAGCGAGGACAACAGCCGAAAGGAGGAAGTAGAATGTGTTTTCTGTTTTCATTATGGTCCGATCCTGCTCAGATAATTGAGTCAAATATTTAATATAAGGGCGTGTTCATCGCATTCCGGAAATTTCGGGCATCTGATGCAATCTCCCCATATCTTTTGCGGCAGTCCCGACTTGTCTATCTCTCCGAAACCCAGTTTCCCGAAGAAAACAGGCTGATATGTCAGCACAAACACCCTCTTGATGCCCAGGGCCTTTGCGTCGGCAACGCAGCGCCGGACAAGTTTGCGGCCGATGCCGGTCCGTTGGAACTCCTTCTTGACCGCAAGGGAGCGGACCTCTGCTAGGTCTTCCCACAGCACATGCAGGGCGCACACCCCGTTGATTTTTCCATTTTCTTCGGAAACAAAAAAATCACGGACGTTTTCGTACAGTTCATTAATCGACCGGGGGATCATCTCTTCCCGTCGCGCGAATTCGTTTATAAGTTTCTGGACCTCTTTAAGGTCGCGGATTTTTGCTCTTCGTATTTTCAATGTAAGCCGTCCCTTCCATAAATGATTTTATATTGACTTCAGACCCTCCCGACATCATGGGGTCCGCGAATACTTCAAGTATGAATTTTATATCCAGAATGCCTGTTTTTGCCAGTAATGCTCCCAGCATGACCATGTTGGCGGATTTAACGCTGCCGAGAGCACCTGCTATGTGAATTGCCGGCACAGGGACCGTCCGCAGATCCCTTCCGAACCCCGGCTCACTTATTATTGAAGAATCGTAAAACAGGAGTCCCTTTTTGGCAAGCGCTGGCAGGAACCTGTCGAGGGATATCTTGTTCATGGCCACGAGCAGGTCCGGGTTCAGAACTACCGGGGAGCCGATCATCGAGTCTGAAACTATTACGGTGCAGTTTGCGGTGCCGCCCCGCATTTCAGCCCCGTAGGAGGGGAACCACGTGACTTTTTTTTGCGCAAGCATCCCGGCAAACGCCAGCATCTTGCCCATGAACAGAATTCCCTGCCCTCCGGAACCGGCTATTATTATTTTCATTTGATGTTAAACCGCCTCCGCAAACCCGTCACTAAATTTATCGCTGAATTTGTCTTTCAGTACTGCCGGAGGATACGCCTTTAAAAGCTTTTCCCTCATCCATTCAAGAGAACCTGCAGGAGTCATGCCCCAGTCGGTTGGGCAGGGCGACAGAATTTCAATGAAGCTGAAACCACTGCCGTCGACCTGATATTGAAACGCCTTTTTTATGGCGCGTCCGGCAATCATAATATTCCTGTATGAGTCCAGGGAGACCCTCTGCACAAAAGAAGCTCCGTCCAGTGATGCGATCAGTTCCGAAACGCGGATAGGGTGGCCGTGGGTCGAAACGTTGCGGCCTCCCCGCGTTGTAGTAGTACGCTGGCCTTCAACGGTAGTCGGGGCCATCTGTCCGCCGGTCATGCCATAGGTCGCGTTGTTTACGAAAAAGACCGAAAGATTCTCTCCGCGACCGGCCGCGTGTATGATCTCTGCCATTCCTATTGCCGCAAGGTCGCCGTCGCCCTGATATGAAAAAATAATTTTGTCGGGCATCACTCTCTTCAGCGCAGTTGCGACCGCAGGCGGCCTGCCGTGGGCGGCCTCGATAATATCGAAATCGAAATAGTCGTACGCAAAGACTGCGCATCCCACAGGCGCTATCCCGACGACTCTTTCACGCAGGGAGAGCCCGTCTATGGATTCGCCTATGAGCCTGTGCGCAATACTGTGACCGCAGCCCGGACAGTATCTGAACGGCACTGGCTTCAGACATCGCGGCCTACTGAATATCTTTTTCATTCATCTTTCCCCTGAAACATTCAATTCTGTTTTTACCGGCCCTTTTTGCCGCATACATGGCGGTGTCAGCTGCATTCAGGAGCGACCTTGCCCCGTCCGCATTCTGCGGATATGACGCCGCTCCCCCGCTTAAGGTAATGTTGACTCCTCTTGCATGGCTGCTCAAAAAAACGGTTTTTTCAACCGTTATTAATATTCTGCCGGCAAGATTGAGTGTGTCTTCCTCCGACGTGTTTGGAAGTATTATAATAAATTCCTCGCCGCCGTATCTCACTACCACGTCCGTTTCCCTTGAAATCGACCGAAATATATCGGCCAACTCATGGAGCACCTTGTCTCCGGCCTGATGGCCCAGGGTATCGTTCAGTTTTTTGAAGTTATCGATATCAAACAATATGATCGAAAAGGAATTCCCGTACCTGTTTGTCCTCGCTATTTCAATATCGAGCTGCCGGTAAAAGTATCTGCTGTTGTATAGTCCGGTGAGGGCGTCGGTCATGGCAAGACGTTTTGTTTCCTGGAAAAGCCTGATCTTGTCCATGATCAGTGTAATGTGCTTCCCTATCAGGGAAAGAAGCGCGGCGTGGTCAAAATCGAAATCCCTTTTTTCTTCATCCCTGTCCGCAACGAATAACAGACCCATCTGCCCGCTTTCGTATGCGAGAGATATTATGGCCAGAAAGGTGATCTTCTCGTCACGTAGAGTTCTGATATTCGAGATGTCCGCCGCTTCAAGGATGAAAAGCGGATCCTTTGATCCGGCTGCCTCATCGCAGAGAAACTGCATGGAGTGGTCTTCAAGACTTTTTCTGAACCCTGGAGATATGCCCATGGCCGTCTTTAATTTAAATAAACGTTCTTCTTTAAGCATAAGCCAGCCCGTGTTGAAGTCCGTGATCATAAGCGCCTTGCTAAAGAGGTCTTCGACCGCCGAATCCATGTTTTCAGACGAGATGAAGGTCCCGGACAGGGAGTTGAGGATAACCAGTTCCCTGTTGCGCCTGCGGAGTTCTTTTTCAAGCGTAACGAAGTTTGAAATATCTTTGAAGATAATGCGCAGCCTCACGGTTCCCCTGCGCCCCCGGAACGGCAATAGGGATACCTCAAAATGTCTTTTCCCGTAATCGATCCTGTCTACGTATTCTTCATAGTTTCCGATTGAGGCATCTATTTTTTCGCGCAGGGCCTTCAGAGGCGCTATGTCGTCGTATTTCCTGCCCAAAAGGTTTGCTTTTTCATTTCCGAACAGCTTTATGCAGGCATCGTTGATATCATAGACAGCTCCGTCTTTCCTCAATATCGCAACGGGGTCCGGGACAAGGTCGATTCTGAAGTCACCTGCAGCGGCCTGTTCCCCTGTCGGGCCTTCTATGTCGGCATTTCTGCGCATGCGGGTCCTTCCGGTCATAGCTATTAATATTAAAATTTATATTGTCAATTATCAAGAAAAATCGGGGTTTCAAAGCGCTGGAGGGAGGTATCGCTCTGCGTTTGAAGCCGCAGTTTGTTCATAAAATAATGATTGACAAAGCTATTTGGGTTTGATATTTTGTAATAAATAAAAGTAATACCCTTGAGTGCGAAGGGTTTGAGAATAAGGCATTATTGGGTGCATGTCGCAGGCTTCACTTCATTAAGTTAATATTTTCAGAGTTCATAAATAAATAGTCCGGAAAATGTTTACATGGAGGTGCTGCATGAATGACTTTATCGACAACGGCAGTGAAGTAGCAGGAGACTCTTTGGACAGGATTATAAGCCAGGGGGTTTCACGAAGAGATTTTCTTAAGTTCTGCTCGGGTGTGGCTGTAATGCTCGGTCTGCCGGCAGGGATGGGTGAACAGATTGCTGAAGCTGCTACCGCCGCAAAACGGCCGCCCGTACTTTGGCTGTCGGCGCAGGAATGCACCGGCTGCACTGAGACGCTGCTGAGGTCCAGTCACCCCACTCTTGAAAAACTCATACTGGAGCTTATTTCACTCGAATATCATGAGACTCTCCTTGTGGGGTCCGGCAAGCAGGCCGAGGAATGGCGGGTTAAGGCCATGAATGAAAACAAGGGCAAGTTTATACTTGTCGTAGACGGTTCCATTCCGGTCAAGGACAACGGCATCTATTGCAAGATAGGAGGAAAGACGGTCCTTTCACTCCTTGAGGAAATGGCGTCTCAGGCCGCTGCCGTTATAGCGATCGGTTCATGCGCTTCCTGGGGAGGGGTGCCGTCTGCGGATCCCAACCCAACCGGCGCGACCCCGGCGTTTGAAGTACTTAAGCAAAAAGGCATAAAAACACCTGTTGTAAACATTCCCGGCTGCCCGCCTAACCCTTATAATTTCCTTTCAACAGTCCTGTATTTCCTCACTCTGAAGAAACTGCCTGAACTTGATGATCAGGGCAGGCCCAAATTTGCGTATGGACGACTGATACATGAAAACTGTGAACGTCGGCCTCATTTCGATGCGGGCAGGTTTGCGGTCCAGTTCGGGGATGAGGGACATCGCAAGGGTTATTGCCTGTATAAACTGGGCTGCAAGGGCCCGGAGACTTTTGCCAACTGCCCCATCCAGCAATTCAACGACGTGGGCGTCTGGCCTGTCGGCATCGGACATCCCTGCTTCGGCTGCACTGAAAAGGGCGTCGGCTTTACCGCTCCCCTTCATTCGCCTGCAAGGCCCAAGTATATAACTCCGCCGAGCTTCTTCCCGGGCGTTGATGAGAAGCGGGGACATGGGGTGACAATCGCCGCCGCAGCTGTTGCCGCAGGCGTTGCCGGGGCCGCGCTGGGCGCAGGACTTGCGACCTCAAAGAATCTGGATAAAAAGGATGAAGAACAGGAAAAATCAGGATCCAGGGAGAAATAAGCCATGGACATCAAGAGAAGAGATTTCCTAAAAATAGCTGCCGGAGGCGGTATGCTGCTCGCAGCGGGCGAACCGGCCTTTGCCAGGGAGCCCAAACAGCTCCCTCCGGAGGCTGTCGGCATTTTATATGATGCAACAGTCTGTATAGGCTGCAAGGTTTGTCAGGTTGCATGCAAGGAAAATAATGAAATGCCCGCTGAACATACGGCACGGGAAGGTATATGGGACGATCCCATTGATCTGTCCTCCAAAACATTGAATATTATAAAGACCTATAAAAACGGCACCGGAGAAGCCAAGGACACCGAAATTAACGGTTTTTCCTTTATCAAAAGACACTGCATGCACTGCGTTGATCCTTCCTGTGTCTCTGCATGTCCTGTATCGGCATTAAAGAAGGACCCGCGGGACGGAGTTGTAAGCTACAACAAAGACGCTTGTATAGGCTGCAGATACTGTCAGATCGCGTGTCCTTATAACATTCCGAAGTTTGAATTCGACAAGCCTTTCCCTAGAATCAGGAAATGTCAGCTCTGCAACCACAGGTATAAAGACGGCAAATTTTCTGCGTGCTGCGAGTTCTGTCCGACAGGGGCCTCGATCTTCGGAAAAGTTACCGACCTTCTGGAAGAAGCAAAAAAACGGCTTGCGCTCAAGACCGGCGATTATTACAACTATCCGGTTGCGCATGTGAAGTCTGCGAACAAATCATACAGGCCGGTCTCAAAGTATATAAATTACGTCTTTGGTGAAAAGGACGGCGGCGGCGCCCAGTATCTTCTTCTGGCGGGGGTGCCCTTTGAAAAGCTGGGTCTACCTCAGCTTTCCGGCAGCGCCGATGCAGCATTTTCAGAGGGACTCCAGCATACCTTGTACAAAGGAATGATCGCGCCGGGTGTAGTGCTGGCCGGGCTTTTGTTCGCCGCGTATCGCAGCGCGGGCGGGCATAAAGACGACGAATAACTATTAAGGGAGAAGATATATGAGTGAAAGCAAAGCATTAGGCGGAAAGATAATTACCAAACCGTTCCTCGTATGCGCTGTTTTTGCCGCTGTCGCAGGTGTACTCCTCATAAAGAGGTTTATTCTGGGTATAGGGGCTGTCACGAATCTCAGCGACGGCTATCCCTGGGGCATCTGGATAGCTTACGACGTTGTTGTCGGGACCGCCTTTGCCTGCGGCGGATATTCCATGGCCCTGCTGGTGTACATATTCAACAAGGGTGAATATCATCCCCTGGTGAAGCCGGCGCTTTTGGCAAGCATGTTCGGCTACACTCTTGCCGGCGTATCGATCTTTTTCGACGTAGGCAGGTACTGGCAGGCCTACAATCTTTTTCTTCCCGGCTTTTCGAATATAAACTCCATAATGTTCGAGGTCGCGTTCTGCATTACACTTTATATCTTTGTATTATGGACGGAGTTTTCCCCGACGCTTGCCGTCTGGCTGGAGGCAAGGGGGCTGAAGAAATCTCTGGACAGGATAATGTTTTTCTTCATCGCTCTGGGAGTTCTTCTTCCCACCATGCATCAGTCTTCGCTGGGTACGCTGATGATAATCTCCGGCATAAAGCTGTCTCCCCTCTGGCAGACAGGGGCATTGCCCCTTTTGTTCCTGATTTCAGCTGTCAGCATGGGCTTTGCGATGGTGATCTTTGAATCAATAGTCTCTTCCATCGGATTGGGAAGGGAGATCGAGACGCCTCTGCTGTCAAAGCTTGCGGGGGTGATTTCGCCGCTGCTTGGTCTGTATCTTCTTGTCAGGGTCGGCGATCTTGCCGTACGGGGGAAGATCGGTCTGATTTTTGCTTTTGACCTGAAGGCCGTGATGTTCCTGATCGAAAATATTTTGTATATCATCCCTGTTGTAATTCTTGCCTCTCCTGCGAACAGGAAGAAATCAAAGCAGCTCTTTATCGCGGCGGTATCGCTCCTGTTTGCGGGCGCTTTATATCGCTTCAACGCTTTTCTTATCGGGTTTGACCCCGGCGCCGGGTGGCAGTATTTTCCGTCTTTTTCGGAACTCATGATTACCTTTGGATTGATTGCGACCGAGATCATGGGATACCTCGTATTCGTCAAAAAAATGCCCGTGCTGCACAATATTAAACACGCATAAATTAGATACAGGAGGAGAACAGAATGGCAAAGAGAATAACAATCGACCCTATCACCAGGATTGAGGGACATCTGAGAATCGACTGCGAGATAGACGGCGGCAAGGTCACAAATGCCTGGTCTTCGGGACAGATGTGGAGGGGCATAGAGACGATCCTGAAGGGTAGAGATCCCAGGGATGCGTGGATCTTCACTCAGCGCTTCTGCGGGGTCTGAACGACCGTCCACGCACTGGCTTCAGTGCGTTCGGTTGAAAATGCCCTCAAGATGGAGGTGCCGCTCAACGCCCAGTATATCAGGAATATCATGATGGGGGCGCACGCCACACATGATCATATAGTGCATTTTTATCACCTGGCGGCCCTCGATTGGGTGGATATCGTGTCTGCCCTGAAAGCAGATGCAAGGGCAACGGCAAATCTCGGACAGAAGCTTTCATCCTGGCCTGGTAACAGCTATGATGCGGTTAAGGCCTCACAGGACAGACTAAAGACCTTTGTGGGCTCGGGACAACTCGGCATATATGGAAGCGGCTACTGGGGCCATCCGGCGATGAAACTTGCGCCTGAGGTCAATATGCTTGCCGCCCATCACTATCTGCAGGCGCTCGAACAGCAGCGCGAGATCAATAAAGTTGTTGCGATCCTAGGGGGCAAGACTCCGCATATACAGAATGTGGCGGTGGGCGGAGTTGCAAACGCGATCAATCTCGACAGCCAGTCGACGCTCAACATGGAAAGGCTCTACTATATCAAGACGCTGATCGACAAGGCGGGAGATTTTGTGGAGAACGTCCTGCTGGTAGACACTGCGGCGGTTGCCGCATTTTATGCTGACTGGACAGGCTACGGAAAAGGTGTTACGAATTATCTGTCCGCTCCGGACATGCCCATGGACACCAAGGGCTCTGTGTTTGCGTTGCCGGGAGGCTATATACCGGATGGGGATGTTGGCAAGTTCCAGCCTATTAAGAGCTATAACGATCCTTTCTTTGAGAAGAACGTCAAGGAGAGCATTAAGCATTCATGGTATGACGGGGATTGGGACCGTCATCCGTGGGAAGAAGACACCAACCCAAAGTACACCGACTTTCAGGACAAAGGAAAATATTCGTGGGTGAAGTCGCCTACGTTTATGGGTAAGCCCGCGCAGGTCGGGCCCCTGGCAAATGTGCTCTGCATGTTTGCGGCCGGACATGCGCCTACCAAGAAATACGCGACCAGGATGCTGGATACGATAAGCTCGCTGGCCGGCACAAAGGTAGGGGTATCTGCGCTTCATTCCACGATAGGCCGCATAGGCGCGCGCTCCATAAGGTGCGCGGTTCTCTATGACACCCTGAAAGACCAGTGGAATGCGCTTGTCGAGAATATTGCCAAGGGCGACATGAAGACGTTCAACCCGCCCACATTCCCAGCCGGAGAACAGAAGGGCTACGGGTTCCACGAAGCTCCCAGAGGTATTTTGTCGCACTGGATTGTAATCAAGGACGGCAAGATAAAGAACTATCAGGCTGTTGTGCCTTCTACCTGGAACGCCGGTCCCAGGAACAGCCAGGATGCTCTCGGACCTTATGAAGCCGCTCTTATCGGTAATCCGGTTAAAGACCCGGAGAAGCCTCTTGAGGTCCTCAGAACAGTGCATTCTTTTGACCCCTGTCTTGCCTGCGCAATTCACGTGGTGGACAAGGACAGGAATGAGATCGTGAAAGTAAAAGCTGTTTAATGAATAACTCATCGACGTCGTCAGGAGGGCCGCCTAAGGTCCTGGTCATGGGCATAGGCAGCATCCTGATGACTGATGAGGGCATCGGCGTCAGAGCGATAGAGGAATTGGAGCGACGATACCGCTTCCCGGACAATGTTGAGCTGCTTGACGGCGGCACTTCCGGCATTGAACTACTCTCCCATATTTCCGGCAGGGATTATCTTATAATCATTGATGCGATAAGAGGCGGACATCCTGCCGGCACTGTCCTGAAGATCGAGGGTGAGGACGCGCCTGCAAAATTTATGACCAGGATATCTCCGCATCAACTCGGTATTTCCGACCTGCTGGCAGCGGCGACGCTTACCGATCAAATGCCAAAAAAACTTGTCCTGTTCGGCATTGAGCCCAAAGAGATTAAGATGGGCACGGGCCTTTCGGCTGAAGTAAGGGCTGCGCTTGACAGACTTCTTGATGTGGTAGTTGAAGACCTGAGAGGAATAGGGTGCGCAGTTGAGGAGTTGAGGCCGGAGGAAATATTGCAGGGAGAAAGTATCTGGGGAAAGATTTAAGGTAAAATAAAACATGTGTCTGGCCATACCATCAAAAATTGTTGAAATACAGGACCTCAGGGCGGTAGTGGATGTCTACGGCGCACGACGCGAAATCAATCTTATGCTTATGCCCGAGGATGTCGGGATAGGGGATTACGTGCTTGTGCATGCCGGGTTTGCGCTTCAGAAGGTGGAGCAGGAATCCGCAAAAGAGGCGCTTAAAGTCATCGCGTCAATAATTGACGACCTGAGCGAAGAGACCGGGGCTGATGTTGAACCCGACAGCATTTCCGGCTGATTGCCTGCAAATATTCGGCTGCTGAATCTCTCCAAAAAAAAGTTGACACAATACGCGATATGCTGGTTTAATATTTATTATGCTAAATAAGACAGATAAAATATGGATGGATGGAAAGTTTGTGTCGTGGGACGATGCGAATGTTCATGTGCTTACGCACAGTTTACATTATGGTCTCGGAGTGTTCGAAGGCATTCGGTGTTATAAAACAGCAAAGGGTTCGGCCATATTCCGCCTTGATGAGCATGTTCAGAGGCTCTTTGATTCTGCGCATATTTTCCTGATGGAAATACCCTTTTCAAAAGAGCAGATCAGGAACGCCATAATCGAGACGGTTAGAGTGAATAAACTGAGGGAGTGCTATATAAGACCTTTGGTTTATATCGGATACGGCGCAATGGGCCTTTATCCGAAAGGCAATCCGATAAACGTCTCTATTGCTGCCTGGCCCTGGGGGGCATACCTGGGCGATGAAGGGCTGGAAAAAGGAATAAAGGTAAAGGTTTCGTCGTTTACGAGACATCATGTAAATGCCGCCATGACAAAGGGCAAGGTCAGCGGCTATTATGTCAATTCCCAGATAGCCAAGAAAGAGGCCATAGCCTGCGGGTTTGATGAGGCCCTGCTGCTCGATACCGAGGGCTATGTGTCGGAGGCCAGCGGCGAAAACATCTTTATCGTGAGGAACAACGTGCTAAAGACAACCCCTCTGACTTCGATACTGGACGGCATCACGAGGGACAGCATAATGCAGATCGCGAGGGACAACAAGATAACGGTTAAAGAGGAGAGGTTTACACGCGATGAAATATATATTGCGGATGAGGCCTTTTTTACCGGGACCGCAGCGGAAGTAACTCCGATTCGTGAAGTCGACGGCCGCGCTATCGGCGACGGAAAACGGGGCAAAATTACAAAGAAGCTCCAGGCAATTTTCTTCGATATAGTAAAGGGGAAGAATGCTAGGTATAAACACTGGCTTGCCGGCGTGTAACATATCGCTTTATTAATTTAAAAAGGCCCGGTATTTGCCGGGCCTTTTTTTTAGACCTTCAGGTCTTATTTCTTATGACACTTGCCGCAGTTTTCTGCTGTCTGCGCAAAGGCCTTCTTTCCGTCATGACATGCGCCGCAGAACTTTCCGGTGCCGTGCTCTTCCTTGGACATCTTGAACGAGCCCTTCTTCATCTGGAAAATCTTTGTGTGACAGTCATTACATTTGTTGCCCTTATCTGCATGGACCTTGCCGTCAAATACGACCTTACCTTGTGCTCCGCCGGCAAACTCAACGGTTTTTCCCGCAGGCACCGCAAACGCGCTGCCGACAAATGCTACTGCAATGATCAGAGTTAATAAAAATACTGTTATCTTCATCTTTTCACCTCCTTCTCTGCGAAATGCTGTTGGCCTGATAATCAGGACGCTTTGTTACCGGCGGATAGTTTAACAAAACCGATGAGCATAGTAAAACGATTTCCAGCATTGCTTCGCAGCCGCCTTCAAGGTCGGGAATTGCATATCGTCAAAAAAGTCGGGTTTCCTTTTCGGATGAAAAGACTGGGAGAAGCAAAAAAATACTACCTCAAATAAAAAAGGGGGGCGGCAAATTAGCCGCCCCCTTTGCTTAGTTCCAGTGTACGGTTCTGTGCTTAGGGCTGCAGAGAAACAACCACCAGACCGGACCTGGAACTGGTCGTTCCGGTCCAGTTTACTGCGGTTGAGCCGGCATATATTCCGGTTGCTGTGTGCGTTGAGGTGGTGAAAACATTGCTTGTCTGCGCGTTGCTCGTAGTCGCAGTTCCCGCAACGAAGGACGGCGTAGCCGTAAGTGAGCCGGCAGCAGGAGTGCCGCCGTTGCCGGACACCACAAACGTCAGGCCGTTTATCACATAATTGATGGGGCTGCCGAAGGTGACAGACGTTGCTCCGGAGTTTTGGGCCGCTGAACCTGCGACCGGGTTGGTCTGGTTGACCCCGCTATAGGACGCCCATTTCACGTGGAGGGCGCTTACATTCCCTGACGCGCCGCTGTAAGAAATATGCAGGGAGTTGGAACCGCCGCCGATCTGGGCGTCCTTGAGATATCCCATCCAGACGATTTCACGCTGGGTGTTGGAGGTGATGCCGATCTGCGTCAATGCCATGCCGCCATAGCTTGCGCTTATTGTCGGATTAGCGACAGAGCCGATTTCCATGACCACCGAAACCAGAAGCAGCCGCTGCTGTCCGTTGCCGACGGCAAAGTTTCCCACGGAAAGGTTTGTGGCACTTGTGTTGCCCGGGGAGGCCGAGTACAGGTTGGTCCATGCGTCCAACGCTGTAACAGGAGGCGCTATAACCGTGATATTCAGGGTTGCTTCTGCTGTTCCGCCTGCTGAAACGGCACGCACAACGAAGCTGTCAATTGCTGTAACTGTTGGAGTGCCGCCCAAGGCTCCGTCTGGTGCAACTGTTAACCAGTCCGGACCACTGACTTTAGAATAAGTTATAGCATCGCCGTCGGAATCCATTGCAGTGCCTGCCAGGGTCTGGCCGGTATAAGCAACGTTTACCGTAGCATTTGGTTTGGAAAAAGGGTCGGTGTTGAACACCGGCGGCTGGTTGGGAAGCATCGGCCGCAGAGAAACAACCACCAGACCGGACCTGGAACTGGTTGTTCCGGTCCAGTTTACTGCGGTTGAGCCGGCATATATTCCGGTTGCTGTGTGCGTTGAGGTGGTGAAAACATTGCTTGTCTGCGCGTTGCTCGTAGTCGCAGTTCCCGCAACGAAGGACGGCGTAGCCGTAAGTGAGCCGGCAGCAGGAGTGCCGCCGTTGCCGGACACCACAAACGTCAGGCCGTTTATCACATAATTGATGGGGCTGCCGAAGGTGACAGACGTTGCTCCGGAGTTTTGGGCCGCTGAACCTGCGACCGGGTTGGTCTGGTTGACCCCGCTATAGGACGCCCATTTCACGTGGAGGGCGCTTACATTCCCTGACGCG